>Ga0068871_100000612_pt1 | contig 24552 bp, 30 predicted proteins | sample KBSMisM72_FD_72750 | JGI IMG/M metagenome (GOLD analysis project Ga0068871, IMG submission 72750) | Miscanthus rhizosphere microbial communities from Kellogg Biological Station, Michigan, USA - KBS Miscanthus M7-2 | ecosystem: Host-associated > Plants > Roots > Rhizosphere > Soil ...
AATAACATTGTCAGGTTGCTTGAAGATAACAAGTTTTTGGTGTTTAGTTATGATACATTCACGGAACAAATGTTATTTAGGTTCATTGGACAAGAGTTATGGCATGAGGGGTTACAAAAGGATTACTTGGAATTTCAGTATCCCCATGATCATTCGGTAACTGGACTAAGAAAAAACAGATGGTATAGAGTTAGTGGCCATTTATCAGAGTTGAAATTGTATCTACATGAGTTCTTTCCAGCAGAACGCTCCTGGCAGGAATTGGGGGCGGCTTTAGAAGTGGTATGCAAACGTAACCAATTCGATCTGTATATGGATTGGATGGACAATGGATTGCCGGAATGGGATTTTGTTGACCGCATGGATTTCCTGGCAAGATATGCAGGAGTAACAAATCGAGAATGGGCAAGGGTTGTTGGTCATAGCATAATGCTTACATTGGTGTTTCGTTGTTATGAGCCGGGTTACGATGTAAGAGGAGCACCAATATTTGAAGGGCCAGAGAATCAAGGTAAATCATGGTTAACCAGAACATTTGCATTTGATGAGAGATTTGCTACGCATTATAGTTTCAGTAAGAATGATGAAGGTTATGAACCAGCAAGAAAATTAAGAGGTAGAGTAGTGGTAGAATTTCCAGATAAAGGCGGTATTGATAGTAAAAATCCTGATCAGGTAAAAGCCTTTCTTACATTTACTCATGATGTTAATCGTCGCATGCATACTGATGATGTAGAAGATTTGAAGCGGCGATTTGTTACTATCATAACTTGTAATGAGTCTGGCGCTTATCTAAAAGGTGATGCCGATGGCGATACCAGATTTGAACCAATTAGGTTTATTGGTAAAGTTGATGTTGAAGGCGTTAAGTCTGAGTTGGCAATGTTATATGCACAAGCTAAATATTTGTATGAAACTGGATTGGTTGATCCGCGACTAACAGAAGCAGAACAGAAATTACAAAAAGAATTTGTAGAGCCAAGGCAATTGAAATCAGATTATTATTATTTGATGCTACCGATTTTAAGGTCTAAGACTCGGGATAATGAAAATATGAATAATACCGATTGGGATGGCGGATTTACTATGGATAAAGTAGGTGAATGGTGTTCGCAAGAGGCTGAATGGTTTTCTAAGACTAAGACCATACCATATCATCAGAAACATATTGCTAAAGCATTTAGAGATTATTTTCACCTTGACAATGAACCTAAAGCTGTGCCAATAAAAGATCAAGCAGAGATAGGAGCAAAAACACTAAGGAAGTGGCGCTATAATTACAAAGTCAACTGGAAAACGTTTCTTAATAGTTTGGAGGACTGAAATGGCGCTCATGAGTCAAGACCCACATGTAATAGGATTAGATGTTTGTATTACTGATACGATAACTTGCATACAGGATTTAATTAAAATAATGCAACAACATTGTAATACTACTATGAAGAAAGAGCTTGAAGTTGTTAAAGATAAATTGTTTGAAATACAATTTACATTGAATGACGAATTTGACGGTAGTTAGATGCTCCTGGCGCGGATTACAGGGCTTACACGTCATTACAGTTAAGTGATCGGTTGCTGTAATGACTGTAAGCCTTTGAAATTGCTCGGAAAAAGAGGCATATATTACAGCTTACAGCTATATAAGGGGGTAAACTTTTAATATGATGCAAATGCAAATCCCCCTTTTTTTCTTTCTATATATACAGCAAACCTGAAAACGCCAAAACAGCTGTAATGCCGTAATAGTCTATGATTTCAATTGCTTACGAGTGTATATACACGAAAAACACGTGTAATGTTGGCCAGGAGCTTTGTAATATTCTTTCGTTTTCGGGGTCAAGTCAATTTTTCGGATTGACCCTCATGGGCATCTGTGGGAGGACATCGGATGTTCGCACAGACGTATCTGCCCAAGGCAAGCGTGATTTCACAGGCGCAACGACTCGGAGAAAACACGCTCGCTCTGAAATCGAAATGACCTAAATGAACCTAGAAAGAGATATAGTAGACGATTTAAAAAGAATATTAGCAAGATACCAGATACTAACGCCTAACAACTTTGCGGAAAGGGGCTGGCCTGATAAACTAATCCAACTGCCAAATAGTCGAGTAGTTGCTTGTGAACTTAAGCGAGTGTTTGTTAACAAGGGCAATTACTATACACTCGGGGAATTGCGCCAGGAGCAATGCGCTTGGTTAGCCAAATGGCAGTTTCATGGTGGTTTGGGCTTTGTGTTTGTTGGTATGATTAGTAATGACAAGCTACTTGGCTATCACTGTATAGCTATGAATAAATGGGATAGTTGGTTAACAGCTAATAAACAAAAATACTATGCTGTAGATATACTTGCTGATGAAGATGTTTTGCGGTGGTTTATCGACTATGCCAGAGGGGTTTGATCCGCATACTGAACTAACTCGCATTTTCAACTTGCGGGATATGATGCAAGGTTGTCGAGAAAGGACGCCTAAAGTATTTCAAGTGTTAGATGATGCACTTGAAGATGAGAATATCGGGGTTCGCTTGCAGGCTGCCGCTATGTGTTTAGATAGAGGTTACGGTAAACCGATGCGGCAAGTGCAGGTAACAGTAGATACTGGGGTGACCACTGCTAGGCGAGTATTGGAAATACCCAGTAATAACCGAGATCGCCAGTCTATCGGCAAAACAATAGATGTGGAGACGCCATAAATAAACGCATCTCTTACTATACTGCGGCACAGGTAGTAGTCTCACAGCTACAGTAAAGCTTGCGAAGCGCCGGTGTCAGTGGCCTTCAGCCCTATTGGGTGACAACCACTAGTCAGTTGATGCAAAAACGACTACCTAAAATAAACCGTTATCTTCCCTCCAAAGGAAATGGTCACATGGCCAAGGTGATACTATTTGCTACTGTTGCGCTACTCCTATCCCTCGCGCCAGGAGCCAATGCTGCACTGATCGCTTCGTTCAGTCAAAATCCGTCGGCTACGCCTACAGTATTTGCCACCGATAACGGTACGACTACTAATATTGCCGTTAATAGTGCATCCACTTCTATTACTACTGGCGCCAGTGGTGTTATTCCTAATGCTTTCTTCAGTCTGGCGGCGAGCAGTGTTGGTATAGCGACACAGATTGGCAGTCAAATAATCGAACGTTTCAACGGCAACTTCTGCTTTACCAGCGCCATTGGTTGTGGCGGCACCAATTACTTGAGCGGAATTTTCACCGATGCAGCGTTTGGTGCGAATGGTGGACCGGGTTTGACAGTGAATGTCAATAATCCGCCAGATACTTTGACACTAACATCTGGCGTATTGCCAGCTAATATCCTTCAGCCTCCTTCGACCTTCAATATTAGTTTCGCTGATCTAGTGCCACTACTCCATATTAATGGCACTACTATTGGTGGATTTACTGCTGACTTCGCTGGTAACATTTCATCGTCTGTAGCTGCAAAAGAGCCTGCTGCTCTTGCCTTGCTTGGTCTCGGTGTTATTGGTCTTGGGTTTATCCGCTATAAGCACAAGCCGACACCATATAACTATGCATAAGTAGGAGCGCGCGATTTTTTGTTTGATGGGCAACCATCACTTCCACTAAAGGCGCAGCCAGGACCGCAATCGGCGTTCCTGGCTACATCGGCAGATATCGCCATATATGGTGGTGCTGCCGGTGGCGGTAAGACCTATGCGTTACTGTTAGAAGCCGCTAGACATATTGATAATCCAGAATACGGCGGCGTTATCTTTCGTCGTGAAGCAGTGCAGATCACTAATGAAGGCGGCTTGTTCGATACTAGTTGGCAAATCTATGGCGAGTTAGGTGCCACTCCTAGACTGTCACCACAACATCAGTGGTTATTTGAATCCGGCGCAACTATTACTTTTGCCCATCTGCATAACATCTTAGATGTTAATGATTGGCAAGGCAGTCAAATACCATTTATTGGTTATGATGAACTAACGCATTTTACCGAGTGGCAATTCTGGTATATGCTTAGTCGTAACCGTAGTATGTGTGGGGTAGCGCCATACATTAGAGCAACCTGCAATCCTGATGCCGATAGTTGGATTGCAGATATGATCACTTGGTATATTAACCAAGATACTGGATATCCGATACTTGAACGTAGCGGTATCATTAGATACTTTGTGCGGTCTGATTCTAAGTTAGTATGGGCAGATTCCCGCCAGGAGCTTCAATCACAATTTCCTAGTTTAGAGCCGAAATCATTTACTTTCATACCTGCAACATTAGATGATAACCAAATCTTACTTGCTGCTGACCCTGGCTATAAAGCTAATTTAACAGCACTCAATAGAGTTGAACGTGAAAGGCTGTTAAGTGGCAATTGGAAAATTAAGCCGGTATCAGGTTCTTATTTTCCTGCTCATTGCGTTAGTATACTGCCGGCTATTCCTACTGATGTAAAAGTGTGGGTTAGACGGTGGGATTTAGCAGCAACAGAACCAAGTGAAACTAACCCAAGTCCTAGTGCTACGGCATCAGTGCTAATGGGCCGTAGAGAGAATGGCCGCTTTGTAGTTGCCCATGGTATCAATATACGTAAGAACGCACATATCGTTAGAGAAATAATAAAGAATACCGCAGAACAAGACAAAGCTAATTATGGTAGGAAAGTAGTTATTGTATTGCCACAAGATCCTGGCCAAGCCGGCAAAGAACAAGTTACTAGTCTAACATCTATGCTAGCTGGTCATCGTATTACTTCTGTTAGAGAAACTGGACCAAAAGGAACTAGAGCAGAGCCACTATCAGCACAATGGCAAATTGGCAATGTTGATATTGTCGATGGCCCATGGGTTAAAAATTACTTGTCAGAAATGGAATCTTTCCCATCTAAAACTCATGATGATTACGTTGATGCTAGTAGCGGTGCATTCCTTGAATGTATTTCTGGCGCAGATAAACAGAAGCAATGGCTGGCGCTAGCATCATGAGACAAGACGGTTTTCAAAATGTTCTGTCTGGTCTTAATACGACTGGACTAGATAGAACATCGAATACTTTCTATCGCAGTAATAATTGGCGTCGTGGTCTAGAGCGCTATTGGTCTAATAGATTTTCGCTGTATGATTATGGTGATCTATACTTGAACAATGGTATCGTGCAGAAGATCATTGATAGACCATCTGATGATTGCTTTCAACAAGGCGTCATAATAGAGGGAGATGAGGAAGGCGCTATTGAAGATGAATATGATCGTTTGTTTGTGCTACCTAAATTGGCTGATGCGGTTAGATGGTCAAGGCTGTATGGTGGAGCAGCCATACTAATCATCGCTAAAGATGGAGGCACCTTTGAAGATGAATTAAACTTTGATGCAATTGATACTGTAGAAGAATTGCAAGTCTATCCGCTACCAAGCATTAAGCCTACTGAAATTACCTATACTGCTTTTGATACTGATAATGTCAGGAAAATTGGGCAACCAATGTTCTATGACATTACCGCGCCAGGAGTTCAAGTATTTAGAGTTCACGAAACCAGACTATTATTAATGTCTGGCGAACCATTACCTGATAGATTTGTTCATATGCAGTCTATGAATTGGATTGGTCGTTCAGTTATTACTGGTTGCATAGAGGACATTTCGCGATACGATCAAGCCTTACAGTGGTCAATAAGACTACTTGAGCGTAAGCAACAAGGCATCTATTCCATGGATGGTCTAGGTGAATTGTTCGCTCAAGAAGCAGATGATTTGGTTTCTAAGCGGATCAACCTTGTTGATCTTGTCCGTGGTAATCTCAACAGTGTCGTTGTGGATAAAAACGATAGTTACACTATTGAGAACCTTGGGCTTGATGGCATACAATCTGTATTGCAAGAATATCAAGTTGCGATTAGTGCTTCAGCTAACATTCCTGTGGTTATACTATTTGGTAAGTCCACCACTGGACTCAATGCTACTGGTGCTGGTGATCTGGAGTCTTATTATGGAATGGTCGGCCATATCCAGCATGTTATCGCCAAACCAGTATTGGAGAAACTAACAGCTATATTGTATGTCCAACGAACCTATACCGGACAACTACCGGACACTTGGCATATTGAATTTAATCCGCTATGGCAAGCTAGCGATCAAGAACAAGCAACCGCCAATAATCTAAATCAGCAAGCTAATAATACTGAAGTAACGATGTTGATGACTTTGATGAATGGAGGAATTATTTCGCCAGAAGAAGTGCGCAAGATTGTAGTGAATAAATATAGTGATTATGACTTCCCTGATGAAATACCGGACACAGCAGTTTCTGCTATGGACTATGCTGCTGGTATAGATACTTCGCAACTAGATGTTCCACAAGATCCTAATAAGCCGGCAACTACGCCATGAGTAACGAATGGAAACGAACTGAATGTAAACGTGGCCACAAATATGTGGAAGGTTCGTGGACATGGTCAACCACTGGCAATAGAGATTGTAAAGAATGTAAGAAGATACGCGAGAAAACCAAACAAGTAAGAGTCAAGTTCAAAACACAATTCAGTAAAGATGCTGCTAAGTCGAGGTTGGCTAATGGTTGATTATGTTACCAGAGGCTCTATGTGCGGTTTGTCGGTACGCACACGGAATACGACAAGATCGACGTTGAGGAGGTGTGACATGAGCAGAATTCGAGCGATCCAAACCACGGCAGACTATGCTGCCGCGCTGGCCCGCATCGACGTGCTCATGGACGCCGAGCACGGCACTCCGGCGGGCGAGGAACTGGATGTCCTTACCGATCTTGTTGTACTGTATGAGTCCCGGCACGCGCCAATGGGATATCCGAACCCCATCGAAGCAATTCGCTTTCGCATGGAGCAGGGCGGTTTTACGTGAAAAGAAAGCTGCTGATATACACAAATTCAATAAAGCATTCACTAAAAATGCTTCTAAGCTAAGGGCAAGTAATGGTTGATTATGTTACCAGAGATGAATTTAATGAATTGGAGGCACGGGTAACTGTGCTTGAAGGTGGCCAGTCGCCAGTAGCACCACCTAATCCTATTACTAATGGTATTCAAGCGAAACGCATTGCTTCTCTAATTGGTTTGTTTGGCGTAAACACTTTTAGTTCGCTAGACGAACATAACCAATGGGGATCATGGCCGGCTGATTATCGCCCTGATAGTGTTATTGCTGCGTTACAATATATCCTTGGAGATAGTGGTCACGCATTTCGTATCCGCGAATATCATTACGCTGGACGCGAAGATATGCAACGCGATTGGCTAAGTCAAATTGTTACTGCTATACCTGGCACTGAAGTAACGTTATGCGTTGGTGCTAATGGTTCGACTAATGATGTTCCGTCTATGATTAGTCTAGCTGCCGATCCTGAATGTGGTGTTAAATGGATTGAAGGCTTAAATGAACCCAATACAAATTTTGGTAGTGGTGAAGTTCCATTTAATGTAACGCTAGATATACAAGATGAACTATGGTCTGAGCATTTGAACGCCAAAGTAATGGGGCCAAGTATCGTTGCTGGAACTCCGCATCCAGAAGGATGGATAACTGGTTACTGTGGAAACCAAGATAACTTGGATGCTCTTAACACTAAATTTGATCACGGCAACGGCCATTATTATCCTCCTGGCAATCCTGATATTGCTAATACTGGTTCCTCCATCAATGAATACATCGGTGGATTGTGGGGTGTATATGCACAAAAGCCAATCCACCTGACAGAATTTCATCCAACACTATACAATAATGAAGGACACAAACCAGATCAATCTGGTTGGTCAGGTGAAAGAGATGCATACTATACTTTGATAACTCTATTGCGTTGTGCCCAAAACGGCACTATTGGTCTATGGTGGTATGCTCTATTCGACTATGGAACTGCTTATCTTTGTGGGTTGTTTCCGAAGGATCACGCAAATGATCCTCGGCCAGTAGCAGATGCTTTGAAGAACCTATGTAGTATATGTCATGATCGTGGGGATAAGCATGGCTTTGAGCCTGGCAAATTGGATATTATTGTATCTGGTATGAATGAAAATATGGATTATGTTGTATATCAAGCAAGCGATAATCGGTTTTTAGTGCCTATTTGGTATTCTGCTAAGGATGAAAATAAGGTTGAAATTATAGTATCATTCGATAAGGCCAAGAAATCAATCAAAGTATTCGATCCTATGGAAAGTAATGTTGCTACTGATACTAGACATGATGCCGTATCTGTGGCGATAGAAATGGCGCCAGGAGTAATGATTGTTGAAGTAAATGCCTAGAAAACGCCCTAAGATTGTGCCGATGAAATATCCCATCGGCCAGGAGTTTGCGTATCGCAAGATACTACTAAACATGAACCGTAAATATAAACAAATTCTGAAGCGTAATATGTCGCCATATGTAGAAATAATGGCGAAAGAGGCCACTGCTGTGCACTTGCCTACTGGTCAAATCCGACAAGATGCTTTGGGTTGGCAAGATCAACTTAATCAGATAATGCAAAAGATTGCCACTGATATGCGGCAACCTACTAATCAAGCGATTAAAGAAATGCTACGGGTTGGGCCACAAGTTAACCAATACAATAAGGCTGAATGGACTAGATTGATTCGTTCGCAATATGGTGTTGATCCTACTAAGGAACGGCCAGAACAATTCAAAGTATTGCTAGAGAATTGGTCTAGAAACAACAGCCTTCTAATCAAAGATATCCCGCATAAAACTTCCTTGCAAATTGCCGAACAAACTAGGCAAGCTTTGATTGATGGCACCAACTTGAAGGATGCTAAAGAAGCAGTATTCAATATAATGTCTGAAAGAACTGATGTATCAGATAGTCGCGCTAAACTAATTGCGCGTGATCAGATTGCTAAACTAAATGGCCAATTGACGATGGAACGTCAAGTTGATATGGGTGTAGATAGTTACATCTGGCGAACAGTGGGGGATGAACGGGTTAGAGATACTCATGCTGATAATGAAGATCAAACATTCACTTGGGATAATCCGCCAGCAGAAACGGGTCATCCCGGTGATGATTATCAGTGCCGGTGTTGGGCAGAACCGATCTTACCAGAATTTTTAGAGTTCCAAGCATCACTGTTGGAAGAAGCTGATGCCTAGTAGATATGACAATATAACTATTACTGCGGAGCGTAGTAAAGATGGTTGGATTATTGATCGACCAGTAATTACACGATCGGGTATATTTGTATACAAAGATGCTAGTGGCAAATCAATTCGTGAATACCGACCAGATGAAGAAGTATTCAAAGCTGATAGTCTTACTAGCATCAGAGGAATGCCCATCACCGACGGACATAGAGGTATCCTTAACACTAACAGTAACCTTGACGGCATCGTTGTCGGTTCGGTTATGGGGCCAGGAGTAAAGCAAGATAGTGATGTAGTTGCTGATATCGTAATTCATAACGTTAATAAAATAGGGAAGAAACGAGAATTATCTTTGGGTTATGAATGTCGTATTGATGCTGTTCCTGGCGAATGGAATGGACAAAAGTATGACCAAGTTCAACGTGATATTGTTTACAATCATCTCGCGGTAGTAAACAAGGGTCGTGCCGGTAATGCTCGCATCAGGCTTGATGCGGATGAATTGGTCTCTTTTGAAGTGGAGGACGATATGCCTGATGTTCCATTGTCGAAATTTAGGTCTGACGGGATTGAATATCCCGCTGCGCCAGAGGTAATTAACTATATCACTAAGCAGAAAGAAGAGATTGCTTTGCTTACTACCCGTGCTGATAAAGCTGAAGCAGAGCGTGATACTGCTAAGAATGAACTGGCCAATCTTGCCAAGACTCATAAAGAGTCATTGGACAAAGAGCGCATGGTTGCTCGTGATCGCATTAAGCTTGAAGATAAAGCCAATCAGCTTTCTATTAAATTTGATGCGGATGATTCTGATCGTTCTATCAAAGAAAAGATCATCAATAAGCTTGGCAATGAGCTTAGGTTTGATGGCAAATCTGATGACTATGTTAATTCTGCTTTCGATCTAACACTTGCTCATGAAGAGCAGAAAAATAAAACTGCGAAAGGGCAACGCGAAAAGACCACGACTAAACAGGATGAAACTAAATCTTCTGGTGGCAGTTCTGCCGATGCCAGGGAACGTATGCTGCGTCGCATTCGTGGTGAAAAGGAAGCTGCATAATGTCTGGTTCTGCTTATGCTAACTATATGGCCCCTGCCTTTATTGGCATGAAGGCTGATAGTATGGAGGATAATGTTGATACCTTTCCGGCATCAACATTGATTAATGTAGGCGTAGCAGTGCAAAGAACTGCGGCTGGCGCTGCTACTATTAAGCCCGGTGCTGCTTCTGCTGCACTTTGCGTTGGTGTTGCGCTGCACGATCATATCATCGGATACAATGGTGGATATCGCCAATATGATGCTGTTTCAGTATTGACTCGTGGTCGCGCTTGGGTTGCCGTTGATGATGCTACTGGTGTCGTTGATGGTGCTGCGGCTAAAGTAACAGCGGCTACTGGTGCATTCAATACTACTGGAACGATTGCGGTTACTAATGCTGTATTTCGTTCTGCCGCTATTGACTTGTTGAATGTTGATTGGACAACTTACACCAAAGGTGCAATTGTCGAATTGCATTATCCTCTGGTATAATAGGAGAAATGTATTATGCCTGGACCGCTTGATCACCAGCATTACAGTGAGGATGATCTTACTGTATTGCAGAATGCGCCGATCATCAAAAATAACTTCAGGGAAGATGCTGATACTATCTTTCTTGCACGACAACTTGACTATATCCGCGCCAATACTTATGATCGTCAACTACCTGCCATCAATGCCGATCGGCTAGTCCCAGATGATACTTCAGTTCCTGAATGGGCAGAAAATGTCTGGCAATATGCGTTCGACATGGTGGGTATGGCCAAGGTTATATCTAACTATGCTGACGATCTACCTCGTGCTGACGTTCGCGCTACCAGTAGAATGACGACTGTTAGAACACTTGGCGATAGTTATGGCTACAATATAAATGAACTAAGAGCCTCACGGCAAACTGGTCAGGGTCTAGATGCTCGTAAGGCGGCAGCGGCCAGGAGAGCAATGGAACTAAAGATTGCCGATATCAAGTTGCGTGGTGATGCTAACTATGGATTGTTTGGATTGTTTACTCATCCAAATCTTCCTGTGCTAGTATTGACTAACGCTGGCGATTGGACATCTCTTACTGGCGATCAAATTCTTGCTAATCTAAACCAGTGGGTGGTGGCTTATCAGAACCAAGTCAAAGGCACGCATACGCCGAATGTGCTTAGTCTCGCGCCTAAGGCTTACAATGCCGCGTCTACTAAGTTCATCACTGGTGCTTCTGGTCTAACTCCCATCACTCCGCTGCAATGGTTCCGGGGCAATTACCCTGGTATTGCTGTTGAAAATGTCTGGGAAATGCAGCTTGCTGCGGTGAGTGGCACTAAAGATTTGGGTCTGCTCTATGAGCGTAGTGCGGATAATATTTCGCATACGTATGTGATGCCGTTTACGCAGCTTCCGCCAGAAGCGCGCAATCTAGAAATCGTTACTGATTGTATCGCGCGATCTGGCGGTGTCAGTATCTTCTATCCATTGGCTTTGCTTTCCGCTGTTACTACCTGATAGGAGAACAACTATGTTTGCGATCCTTAATAAATCTGAACGACTAATCACTACTCATCTTGGTGATGCTTTGCCTCCTGGCCTTCCAGTAGCAGTTTCGGAAGTAACCATGGAACATCCGTCAATGCAGGCATTGGCTAATGAAGGCTTGCTTGAAGTGGTAGAAATTCAAGACCCACCACCACCGCCAGAGCCAACGCCTACCCCGACGCCAGAGCCTACTACTGAAGGTGGAGCTAGAGTTCAGCAGCCTCCAACACAACAGCGTCCCGCGCCAAATCCTCCAACACAACAGTCTCGGTCTTAGTAATGACTATTACTGTAACCAATCAATCTTCTCGTTCATTTATCTTGGGTGGGGAAATGATACTTCCCCATACCCCTTTGGAGATTAGCGAAGAAGTCAAATTTGTTATTGACAATAGTCCATATCATAGTTTCTTCACCTATGAGATTACTGAAGATGTGCCTCCTGGTAGAGATGCACGCCAGGAGGATGATGAACATCGACAAGTTTCTGAAGAAGAACAACGCGATCGTGATCGTTAATGTCTGACGCTGTTGATCCTCCAGTATATTGGACTGATGTAAAGGCCATATTACAATTGTTCTTTCCGCAATATTTTGATCCTGCTAATCCAGCATATATTGATCCTGCATTGATGGATATGTTACTTGCTATTTCAGAAGAAGCGCGCCCTTGGTGTTTGTCTACCAATAGACAAAATTTTGCCCAAGCAATGTTTGTTGCATATCTTATTTCTGTTCAAGAAGAAACATCATCTGGTAAACCAGTTCAATCTTATGTTGGCCCTATTTCCCAAGAGAAAGAGGGTGACGTTTCGATTACTTATGCTGCGGTTACGCAATCCACTGGCACTGAGTCTAGGCGACCATCAAGCAATCCTTGGGATGCTTGGAATAGAATGTGGAACATTTGCACTAAAGGCGCAATAACAACGAGGTTTGGCGATCCATGCCAGTCACCATCATGGACAAGGACTATGGATTCAAACGTATTGAGCTTGACTTTAAGGCGTTACGCGGTAGAGGCGTCAAGATCGGTTTGATGGGCAATGATCAAGTTGAAGGTGTTTCTGTAGTGGACTATGCCACTTACAATGAGTTTGGCACATCGCGCATTCCTGCGCGTCCATTTATGCAAACAACCGCCGATACTAGCAAAGAAACAGTTACCAAATTTACTGAATATCTTGTTGGAAGAATGATAGATGGTAAGATCACCGATACAACAGTGTTGCAAAATCTTGGCGCGAAGTATCAATCTCTTGTTCAGAAAACGATAAGCGACGCTAAGAATTGGGCGGTTCCTAATGCTCCTGGCACTATATTAGCAAAAGGATCAAGTTCACCACTTATCAATACTGGTCGCATGGTCGGTGCTGTTCGGTATGAGGTAGTATGACTACTTCATTTCGCACTTCATATGAGGTTATTCAAAGAGACATTGGTCAAATTATTAATGGTAAATACATTCTTGCTGATGATACTGGAATCAAAATAACAGTAATGGCATCAGTGCAAAATCCATCATCTAGAGACTTATCACTTATAGAAGCTACGCCATACGGCAGACGTGCTGGCAGGCGAATTAAAATTTACACTGAAACAAGACTACGCTGTGCTAATCAAGAAATTGCTCCTGGCCGTGAGCGCTATGCCGGTGATATCTTTCTGTTTGATGGTTCACAATACTTGTTATTTGGCGAAGCCAACTTTAACACCTTAGCACAATCCAGAGATACGCAAGTTTCGCACTGGCGTTATTATGCCTTGGAAGTAATTGAGACGGAACAATTTGAGCAAGTTCCTTGATTGATAAGTTGTATGATCTTGTAACTAAGGCGGTGTCGTTGACCGGCAATAATTGGCAAGTGATATTTGCCAATCAAAATGTTCCGCGTCTAGTTAAACCTTATGTTCAGTTGAACGTTACCAACATTGATATTCCTGATCATATGTATTATTCGCCGCCAGATGAAACTGGTGGAGTAACAATTTCAGGTTGGCGTAAGGCCACCGCTGAGATACAGCTATATCATGGTATCAATTCGCTATCTGCCATTAGCACTTTGGCTATGGTTCTACAATCGCCAACTATGCTTGATTATCAAGCTGGGATAGATTGTGCTATTGGACAACGTCTATTCATTGGTTATGTTCCAGAGTTATTGAACCTTTCGCAATGGGAAGGCAGGGGCATCTACCATTTTGAATTCTTCTATACAGAAAGCATAAATGATAATGCAGGATTGATAGATACGGTAATACTTCACGGTAGTTATATCGGTGGTGCCAGCGATCCTGATATCTATAAGATATTCGATCCTGAACCGATAACTGCTGTAATAGTTTGTGACGAAACCATCCCAGGTCCAAATGCGCCAGGAGCAGGCACCGATTGGGATGCTGATGAAACCCCCTGGGATAAGAACGAAGTCACCAAATGGGATTAACGCGTTTTTCGCTCGCGTGGCAAGCGAAAATTTAGGGGAGTATGTGTCACGGCCAATATCGACCGGATCGTCAATGTTACTATCTCACTGCAAACAGCGTCTATTGCGCAGCAAACCTTTTCTGATTTGTTGTTGTATGGAATATTTACACCCATTGGTGGTGCTAAGGTAGGCATCATTACTAGCATTGGTGATCTTGCTGCTTATGGCGTGACTTCTACAATGCCAATATATAAAGCAGCATCGGTATTCTTTTCGCAGATACCACATCCACCACGACTATACATTGGTTTGTCTACTGGCGCCACTGATCCTACTGCTGATCTTGATGCGATTAAAGCAGAGAACAATAATTGGTATGCCTTTTGTAACGTTCTTCATGACGAAACGAAAGTGGTTAAGGCCGCTCAATGGGCAGAAGCTAATGAGAAACTATTTGTTACAGTGTTGTCTAATGTATTGAACTCTAGTCCTGCTGCTACTGATACTACATCTACTGGCCACTTGCTTATGGCAGGAAACTATTTCCGCACTGCTTGGTGGTATGATACCAATGTTGGCGATTTCCCTGATGTTGGTATCGCGGCCAAGAGTTTCACTAAAAATCCTGGCAGTGAGACTTGGGCTAATCAACGATTGGATGCTGTGCCTTACATTAATACCACAGAAACATTAGCGCAAAATGTTTTTGATAAAAATGGTAATACTTTTGAACCGTTCCGTAATATTTCAATAACACAGAACGGCAAAGTTGCTGGTGGTGAATGGATCGATGTTATTCGATTTAGAGATTGGCTTTGTGAAGAAATTAAAGTCACTATCTTCCAGCAGCTTGTTGATCATCGTATCCCTTACACTGATCCTGGGATTGCCATTATTCGTAGCCGTCTTGTTGAAGCTCTTGATTTTGGTGTCGAGCGCGGCGGCATAGCGCCACCAGAAGCGGACGCTGATGGTAATTTTATTCCCAGCTATACTGTAACTGTTCCTTTGAGTTCAAGTATTTCTGCTAATCAAAAAGCCAGTCGTGTTCTACAAGACATTTACTTTACTGCTAGATTGGCAGGAGCAATTCACGCAGTGATTATAACTGGAGCTTTAACTTACGAGAGTCTTCCTGTAGCTACTGTTCCTGTTATCGCATAGGAGAAAATGAATGCCTTATTCAAAAACTGTAATTAGAACTACAGAAGAAATTGAAAAGATAAAAGAAAAAACTAAAAATCGAATGCGACGATATTATATTAAGAATACAGAAGTAGTTAAAGAACGAACTAAAGGTTGGCGCGCTAAAAATCCTGAAGCTGCGAGAGAACTATTGTATAATTGGAGAAAGGAAAATCCTGATAAACTATATGCAATTGTAAAGCGTTATAAAGAAAATAACCCTGAAAAAGAACGGGCTCATAATGCTGTTGAATGGGCAGTTAAATCAGGTAAGTTAATTAAACCTGATTCTTGTGTTAGATGCGATGGTCCTAATCCAGAAGCGCATCATGAGGATTATAATAAACCTCTTGATGTTGAATGGATTTGTCGCCAGTGTCATCTGAAAGAGCATGGTAAACTGTTGAAGGAGGTTTCATAATGCCTGGGGTGAAGACCTACAACCCCTCACGGGTAGTTGTTGTTATGAACGGCTTTTCAATATCTGGTTTTGCAGACGGAACCTTCGTAAATATCACTATGCAGAATGATGGCATAACTTCGCAGGTTGGTGCTGATGGAGAAATTGCCAGAGCCATTAGCACAGATCGCAGATGCACAGTAACAATTACTCTACAGCAAACTAGTCCTGCTAATGATTTCCTTTCAGGAATGTTTAGTATGGATGTATTGACTTGTGGTGGATTACTTGGGCCGTTGCTTATTCAAGACTTGTGTGGCGAAACTATCTTTCAAGCATCTAAGGCTTGGGTAGTAAAGCCTGCTGATGTTGAGTTTGGAAAAGAGATAATGACTCGTGCTTGGCAGATTGAGACTGCGCCTCCATCTATTTATGTTGTGGGTGGTAACGCTATATCAGCTAATTAAAGGAGGCGCTGAGAACGTGGCGGCTAGACATGAATTTGAATTAGATAACGGCAACAAATTTTATATACGCCGTTTTGATCCTTTCTTATCTCTTAGTGTATTAGGCGAAGTTCAAAAGAAGTTCTTGCCTCCATTGGCTTCATTAATGGAGTCCAATGATCCTAATAATCCTGGCGAAGAACGAATGAAGGCTGCTATGCAAGCAATGGAAACTATCTCCAGAAACTTGGATGGTCCTTCATTGGTGGGTTTAGTTAAGTTGGTATTGAATAAAGAATATGTTTCTGTTTCTATTAACGGTGATGCCCCTAGACAATTAGATGAAGGCGCTATTAATCTGGCTTGCGATGATGTTTTTGAATTGATTAGTTTGGTTATAGAAGTATTGAGGTTCAATTATGAAAAACTTTTTACGCAAGGCAGAACCCTTATTGGACAGGCAGCGCCCCAAGTGGCGAACCAATAGGTGTTTTGCGAGAAGATTTTGTTGACGAATTGTTTATCTGGCGACCAATACTTGAAGGTTTAGTAACAATATCTGAGGTGAAGAATGGAGATGTTGACATAGTTGATTTGCTAAAATTGAATGCGCTAATGGATATGCGGGCTGCTGCCGAGCATCGAGAAATCGAACGCGCCAGGAGCAGTAAGTAATGGCTATTGTTCGCGAACTAACTACACTACTTGACTTTCAGCTTGATGCTTCTGGCGTTGCCAAGTATGAAGCGGCAGCAAATAAGATCAAAGGAATTGCTGTTGGTATAGGTAAATTATTTGGTATTGTATTTGCCGCTACTAAGATTTACGAAACTGTTGATGCCCTTATTCATGCTGGTAAAGAAGCCAATATTTTAGTTTATCAGTTGACTAGAATGGCGCGCGCGGGAGATGATATTGGCGCGGCGCAACAGAGACTATTTCAAATAGCGCAAAATACTGGTATTGAATACACCAAAGCATTAGAAACATATAAAGAATTTCTTAATGAAAGTAAGGAACTCAATGTAAGTCAAGATCAATTACTTGATACTACTGAAAATATCTTTAAGGCATTGCGCTTAAGCGCTGCTAGTCCTGAAGCTATTCAAGCTACTATGGCAACGTTTGAACGTTCTTTCCGAATGGGAAGAATGGGCAGACGCCAATTTGGTATGCTAACTCAACAAGCGCCAGATATCGTTAATGCGTTAGCTGAAGGATTGAAACTAGGAGAGCATGGCAGAGAACAACTAGAAGCAATGGCTAAGGCAGGCACGCTAACTGCTAAAGTATTAATTGAAGGGCTTGGCAAACCGTTAGCTAAATTGAATGCTGATTTTGCAGCCAGACCACGCAAGTTAGGTGAAGCATTTAACTATGCTTGGAATGCTGCGGTTCAATTATCGATGCAGTTATGGAAACTGCTATCAGTTAACAGTCTGGTTGCGAAAGGAATAATTTGGTTAACTGACCAAGTGGTTAAAGGCTTAACCGCAATGACCACCGCTCTTGGTGGTATTGGAAAAGTTTTACAGTTAATTGAAATTACTTTGGCTGTTGTTTTTGGCCCGAAACTTTTAATGATGCTTGCTTCTGCTACTTGGGCAACATTAAGATGGGCGGCGGCTAATGCTTTAGTAATTGCTGGTTACCTTGCATTAGCTTTGGCTATTGCTGGTGTAGTGCTAGTAATTGAAGATATAATGGTATGGATGCGTGGCGGCAAATCAGTAATGGGCGATATGCTAGGCCCATTTGATGAATTTGTGAAAAAATTTAAGCAGTTCTTTGCTGATTCTGATTTGCTCGCCCCATTGCGAATGTTAAAAGATTTATTTACTGGTGATTTTAGTGGCGCTTGGAAAGAACTAAGAACATCATTAAGTAGTGTTAGCGGTGAATTTGAGTTAATGCTTATTCTGGTTATTGCTATTACTGCTGGATTTATGGTATGGCGAGCGCTTAGATTTTTAGGACTAATTGGAGCAATCACTTCAATTGTTTCTGGACTAACTAAGGTTGGTTCTGCCGCTGTGGCTGCGACTAGTTCTATTACTGCGATGAATAGCATTTCACTTGTTGGATTGTTGGGGACATTGGGATTAGTTGCAGGAGCTTTAACATTCCTTATGGGCATTGGTCCTGCTAGTGGTGAAGATCCAGCATTTAGTAAAGAAAAGAATGATGAATATTTACGTAATCATCCGCCGGGAAGTAGTGATACTGGCATCTCAGGTTTTATGCGTCGGTATCTTCCAACATGGATGACTGGCGTTGGGCTAACGCCATCTGTAGTTACTCCTGGCCAAGTAACTGGGCAGACCACGCCAGGAGCAGGAGCAGTTACTACTGGTGATCAAAATAATACTGTTAATGTAAATGTTGGTGATGTTACTGTTAATGCAGTTGGTGATGATTCTACTGGCGCTCTAACTAAAGTATTTGATAATGCTGCTAAATCAGCACTAGATGCTTTGGCTAGACAAACTAGAAATGCTGCACCAAGAACAGAGGCGGCAACGCAATGAGCGGATTAATTGGTCTTGGTGGACAAGCGGTTAATCTAGGCAGCACAGTCTATTCTATGTTCTTTGCAGATAATAAGAAAAGTGAAATTGGGGTTATTGCTCTTGATGTTCTAGTCTCAGAAAACCTCAAGTTGCCATCTGATGTAACCAAGTATCCTGTTGAAACTGGCGGAGAGGAAATATCGGATCATATTACTCAAGGCAATGAAGAACTATCCATTACTGGATCAATATCATCTTCATCTAGTGAACTATTTGCTTTTTCATTTGCGCCTTGCACTTCTAAATTTATTGATGCCATTAGCAAATTGCGATCTATGCACAAAGATCGTCAGCCAATAACTGTAATAACTGGTTTAGGTAAATATGAAGATATGGCCTTTACTAATTTGTCAATTATTCGCAGCAATAGCGGTAAAGATGGTGGCTGGTTAACTATCAATGCTGATCTAAGACACATTAAAAAAGTTTCTCTCAAGCAAGCAGATTTGCCCGCTGAAGATAAAGCGGCGCCAACAGCGAAAGGTAAGACAGGTAAAACCGAAAAGCCTGGTGGCCAAAGCGGTAATGCAGATAAGCCGCCTGAAGATGAAAGTATAGCGCACAAGATAAAGGAAAATGGTGGGAAATATGTAGATCAAGCTAAATCATTTCTAGGACTAGGAAAATGATTGTATTAACTATTTCTGATTTGAATAGTCAAGCTATTGAAGCTATTCTTGATGATGAACTATTCTATATCATACTTGATTGGAATGATAGTGGACAATACTGGGGGATGGGCATTCGCAATTCATCTTATCAAACATTAGTTGATGGCATTGCTATGGTGCCTAATTATCCTTTGCTTTGGCAATTTCGTTATATGGATATGCCGTTGGGTGATCTACAATTAGTTAGAGTGAATAATGATAATGGTCCTCCAACTCGCGATGATATTCTTACAATTAAATATCAATTAGTTTATATAACGCGGAATGATATTTTAGGGATAAACGCACTTGCTGTTTGATCGAGTATATCGTTTGTTGATTGGTAAAGGTAAGGCAGGAGTGGAAATTACTGAATTGCGAATCAATTTCAGTATTCAAAAGACTGCTGATAAAAATCCCAATACAAATAAGATACAAGTATGGAACTTACTTAGCACCACAAGGAAACAACTAGAGCAACCTGATACGCGCTGTTTACTGTATGCTGGATATGCTGAAGATGCTGGCCCGTTAATGATGTTTTCTGGTGGAGTAACCCATGCCTGGACTAAGTTTGATGGACCTAATGTGGTTACCGAATTTGAACTCGGTGATGGCGCCCAAGAGATACGTGACACGGCTGTTTCTTTTAGTTATGGAAAGGGCGTCAAATCAACTCAAATTCTTAATGATGTGGCCGGTAAGATGGGGTTGCCGTTAACATTGGCAAGTAACGCGCCAGAACGCCAATGGCAAAATGGCCTATCTCATCACGGTTCGGCCAGGAGTCTACTTGATAAAGTTACTAAAGGAACCAAACTCGAATGGTCAATTCAAAATGGTAATTTACAAGTTATAGAAAAAGGCATGGTTACCACTAGACAAGGCATCCAGATTGACGCTGATTCTGGTATGATAGGTTATGCTGAACGTGAAAGAGAAACTAAAGCTGAAACCAAACCTAAGAAGAAAGGTGATGGTAAAGCAATAGAAAAGGATTGGAATGGATGGAAAGTAAAAACATTGTTGATGCCAATGCTTAATCCTGGCGATAGAGTGTTGTTAAAGTCTCGCGCTGTAGAAGGTATCTTTCGTATTGAAGAATTAACCCATACTGGTGATAATTGGGATGGCGATTGGCAAACAGAATTGAAGTTAGTTGATCCTGCGAAACCGCTCGGCAAAAAGAAATCCACTAAAGGTGGCAAAGCAGCTAGAGGTTCTGGAGGTAGTGAAGGTGGTGGTGCTGCTGGCGATATAATTGAAGAAGACGATCTAGAAGCACAGATGGTATAACTAGATGTTTGAACGTGTAGTCAGCGCATTTCAAGACATGCTTGAATCTCGCATGTCTGAAATGAACACTCAGATGCCCGGCACTATAGTATCATATAATGCTGAAACTAATCGCGCTGTAGTGCGTCCTGATTTGCCCAAGTCACTTGCTAGCGATGAATCATTGGAGCCACCTAACATTGTTGAAGTTCCAATTGTTTGGACAACAAGTAGTGGTGGCAAGTCTGGTTTGACTATGCCGGTTAAAGCTGGCGATGGAGTGATGTTAGCTTTTCAGCAACGATCAATGGAAGGATGGTTATCAGGTAATAAGGATATGCCAGATGACCCGAGGCAATTTGATCTTTCTGATTGTGTTGCAATTCTTGGTTGTGCTCCAACTGGTATATCTGCTGATCCTACTGATGTAGTGTTGCGTTTCAATGAAACCGAGGTTCGTATTACTCCTGATAATAATATCCGCCTTGGTAACAATAATGGTTTTATATCTATTGATTCTGATGGTAATATCATTATTCAAGCTAATTCACTAAAGTTACAAGCAGATACTATTCGTGTTGATGCTGGTGGACATTCGTTTACGCTAGAGGCGCATAGACATACTGGAGTTCAATCTGGCATTGCAACTTCTGGAACTCCAGTATGAGTGGATCGCAAGGCACTTATGATCTCGCATTGTCGAGACTAGATCACGACATGATATTCCCGGTGGTCTCCGCGCCAGGAGTAGTGCCGCCTAAACATGCTATTTGGACAATCAACGGTGCGGATAAAGTTGCGCAAGAAGTGAAGATCAATCTCCTGGCGTTCTTGGGGGAATGGTTTCTTGATGTTACTTTTGGCGTGCCTTACTTGGAGGATATTCTAGTCAAGAACCCACATATGCCTAGCATCGAAACCATATTTCGTTTCCATATACTCGACGTTCCTCACGTTACTTTGATAACCAGTTTCAATATGACCTGGGACCGCGCCAGGAGAACTCTGACAGTTAACTTTGCCGCCAATACTGATTATGGACCGATAAAAGATTCAGTGATATTGGATACTATGCATGTCTGATATTATTCCTAATCCTCTTGACTATGGTGTATTGCCTTCTGGTTTTTCACGGATGCGGTTGCCGGAAATAAGGCAAGCTATCATTACTAGTTTACAGACTAGCATTGGACTTATTTTTGAAACGCGACCAGACTCAATTACTGGTCAATTTATTGATGTATTTGCGGAACGGGAAGCAACAGTATGGGAATTGGCTGAGGCAGCATATCATGCCATGTATCCTATATCTGCCTATGGGGTTAATCTTGATCATGCAGTTAGTTTCTCTGGCGTCAGAAGATTGTTCGCACAACAATCTCTCGCTTGGATTGTATTGTATGGAGTAGAGGGCACAGTTGTTCCAGTTAATTCTGTGGTTAGATCGAACATAAGCGGAGAAGATTTTAATACAATACTCCCCACGACGATTAGTAGAAACGCGGCGGGCGATATTACGGTAAGCGTAGATACAGCGACTGTTGGGCAAGAGTATTATGTCAGACTTGATACCATTTATTATCGCTACACTGCTGTAACTGGGGATACTAATGTTTCGATTGCTAATCAACTAGAGGCATTGCTGATTGCCTCGCGTAATGTTATTGAGTTGGATGCTAATCATATACGGATTTATACAGTTACTAATGTTCCATTTGCGGTAATGGTTTCCATTGGCATCTCTATCTTTAAGCAAGGAACGATAGCTGTTGCTCAAGCGATAAACTATGGACCAATAGAAGTTGGCGCTCATACTCTTACTCAAATCATTACGGTAATTAATGGTTGGAATACGGTAGATAATCTAGTTGATGGACAAACTGGACGTAATCAGGAAACCGATGATGAGTTGCGTCTTAGATATAATAGTGGTGTATATACTCTGGGCGCTGCTACTTTGCCTGCTATTCAAGCTAATCTAGAACAGAATATCTTAGGTTTACAAACTGTGCAAGTATATGAAAATGTAAGCGATACTATTGATGCTGATGGTCGTTCACCGCATAGTATAGAAGTGGTAGCATTTGGTGGTGATCCGCAACAAATATGCAATGAGATATTTCGTCTTAAAGCGGCAGGCATTGATACGTATGGTGATACTACAGCTAATGTGGTTGATGCTTCTGGTTATAATCATCCGATAAGTTTCAGTCGGCCAGAACCAGTATATGTATGGGTGAATTGTATTCTTTCGTTGTATAATGAAGAAGTGTTTCCGTCTAATGGTCCTCAAGTTGTTCAACAAATTATAGTTGATACTGGAAATCTATTTGGTGTCGGAACAGATATAATCATTCAAAGGTTCTACGGTCCGATATATCAAGCAGTATCTGGAGTGGGCAATATATCAATTTCAATTGCAGTGGAACCTGACGCAACTACAACTCCTGCTCCTGGCGACTTTAGTTCTAGCAATGTTCCTATTGCTGTTCGTGAACTTGCGCGTTTTGATTTGGTTAGAGTTTCTGTAACGGTATCATCTTTGTAAGGGATAGGTAATGTCTGCTGCTCCTGGTTGGAAAGACGGTGATATTCCAACTTCTGATGAATGGAATAGTTGGTGGGCCAGAAAACTAGACAATAATGACTCAATAGTGACTAGTGGCCCCTTCTTACCGTTGAGGGGAGGTGCGCTAACTGGTAACGTGACTAGCGTCACCACCACCGCGGGTGACCAGCTCAACCTGACCAAGAACTACAGCACGGCGATGACCGGCTCGCCGCACCAGCAGGTGAACACCGCGAACATCACCGTCCCCTGCGCGCAGGAGTTGTGGAACAACTTCGATGACGTAAACTACAATGTCGTGGGTGGAGTAGACAATTCCTCCAACACTCACGTTGTGGCGCGTTATACCCAGGTTCGCAAATACACTCGTAGCGTCAACGTCCCCAGCATGGCGTTCATCGCTTCGGTGGTGGACTTCACTAATCAGCCTAGTTCCATCGCTGGGCCTTTGACGGGCTACGAGCTGGACTTGGAATGCGCTGGGCCGGATGATCAAACAGCATTCGGCGCAAACGGCAGTCGAGTCGGTATGACGCTGAATTTCTATCCTGCGCGCGGCTATGCTGGCAACGACAGCGTGGTTAATGCTGCTTATGCAGTGTGGGGGGACACCTCGCGCGTGTCCTTCAAGCGGCTGTTCAACGCCTCCGCCGCATGGTCGGTCGCGGCGATTGACTTAACACAAGGTGTGCAGATGACCGGTGCGGCTGGTATTGCGATGAATGCCGGTATGCGGGTGCGGTTCGCGCCACTGCGGGATATCTTCTGGGACACCTCGTTGTTCGCTGCGGCCGGCGGCTTCCACCTCACCGGCAAGTTCCAGGTTGACGAGCTGCTCTACAGTCCCGCCGGCATCACCAGCGGCGGCCCGATCACCTTCTCCGGCACCGTTACGCACTCCGCGGCCTACCTGAACACCTTCGTCGGTGCCGCTTTTACTGTTCAAAGTAATGTAAATATTGGTGGTATTGTTAACATTGGACCGCAAGGCAATGCGAATTATATTCAAATTAATGGATCAGCAGGCGCTGTTACTATTGCTTTAACGGGAACGGGAACCCCAGCCAATCTTGTATTGCGTGCCCTAGGCACTGGCGGTGTTAACATTAATTCTCAGAATGGATCATTATTACAAATTCAAGATGGTGGAGCAGGCACTGCTGTTAATTCGTTTCTTATGATTGCTAGACCAACAGGAACATATGGAACTATAAGCCTAATTGATCCAACCCAAGGTATTATGATAGGAGGAATAGCTACAGCCAAGCTTGGGTTTAATGCAGCTACGCCTATTGCTAAACCAACTTTGACTGGCGCTAAAGGTTCCAATGCTGCATTGACTTCTGTTATTGCAGCTTTAGTTAACTATGGTCTAGTAACAGATACGACAAC
>Ga0068871_100000615_pt1 | contig 24529 bp, 16 predicted proteins | sample KBSMisM72_FD_72750 | JGI IMG/M metagenome (GOLD analysis project Ga0068871, IMG submission 72750) | Miscanthus rhizosphere microbial communities from Kellogg Biological Station, Michigan, USA - KBS Miscanthus M7-2 | ecosystem: Host-associated > Plants > Roots > Rhizosphere > Soil ...
GCCCAACCTGGCTTTGATCCGTTCCGAAATAGGAAAGCTGAAGAAAAAAGCCGGCAATGATACCATTGATAAAATTATACCGGTCATCCCAATCGTATTTCCCATTGTGTGCTCCACTCGTGATCACATTTAGCTTTCCCATTTTGCCGCCCACTTTCAAGGCGTCGATGAAACCGATCCCCTCTGGCAGCTGGTGAACCACCACGTAAGCAGCCGCGAACATGCCGATAAATACGATGATCAATTGAAGTTGTTGGGTGTATGCAACGGCTTTCGCGCCACCTGTCACCGTATAAATGATCAACAGGCCACCCATGAAAAAATTAGTCCAATATATATTCCAACCCAATAGTGAAGAAACAATAATGGAAGGCGCATAAATGCTAACGCCGGTCGAGATACCCCGTGAAATTAGGAATAGAAAGGAGGTAAGCGTCCTGGTCTTGATGTCGAAGCGCTGCTGCAAAAATTCATAAGCTGTGTATACTTTCAGCTTGTGAAAAATGGGAACAAAACTGGCACTGATCACGATCATGGCTAGTGGCAGTCCGAAATAAAACTGTACGAACCGCATGCCGTCGGTATAAGCCAAACCCGGCGCCGAAAGAAAAGTAATGGCGCTTGCCTGGGTGCCCATGATACTTAATAGCACGACCCACCAGGGCATCTGCCGGTCTCCAAGAAAATATCCGTCAAGACTCTTTTCCGTGCGACTCTTATATATCCCGTAAAGGATAATACAGGTTAACGTCATGAGCAGTACTATCCAATCGACGCGGCTCATGCGAAGTATTTGGTAAATAACAGAAAGAGGAGAATTTGCCCAAGTAAGAAACAGATGAGCAAAAGATACCAGCCTCGCCAGGTTGAAAACACAGGAGGACGTTCGTCAATTTCAGGCATAGTTCGTCATTTTGTTTGCCGGTACAGAATATACGCCAGGACCAGGCCCAGCAACAATCCCAAAGCAAGCTTCTTAAATAACAATCCTAACAAAAGCCCCAATCCCACTCCTACCACAACTCCCATCCCAGGCTCTCTACTATTTTGACCCATTCTTTTTGTTGTTGATTTTATGATTCGGGTTGGCCACGAGGTTTGCAAACAATCGGTATGCACCGGGAACGCCCAGGGGCAGTTCCCTGAAGAATACGAGTCCTGTAAAAATAAACCTTCCCTTTCCGTATTTCGCCGTCAGGATACTGCTGAGTTGTTCGTTTTCACCTTCATCCTTCATTCCTAATACGGCATGATATGCGCTATCCCATTTGTCAGGCAAATAGATCGCCCTTTCCTGGATCCAGCCCTCAAAATCGCGGCTGGTGATCTTGTTGGGCCAATTCAAAACGAGATTGGAGGCATCCTTCACGTTCACCGCTGCATCTTCATCGGTTACCCTTCCCCGTGATATGTTGAGGGGATACGGACCGATTCGGTTTTTGCCCAATGGCCCCGTGAAGCTGTTTGTATTGTATTGCACAACGAGGTTGCCGCCCTTGTTCACATATTCCATGAGCGCGTCGTATGCATTATCCAACCAATCGTGTACGTTATATGCCCTGATGCCCATCACCACGGCGTCGAATTTGGCGAGCTTAGCGGCCGTCAAATCCTTTTGATCCAGGAAGGTCACATTGTATCCCATTTGTTGCAACGCATCCGGCACCTTGTCGCCCGCACCCCTGACATAACCGATCGATTTACCATCGGTAATCAAATCAATATTAAGCACCCGAACCTTGTCCTTGTAGAAATAGCGAATGTCCGGAATATGATCATAGTTGATGGAGCCCAGGGCGAGGTCGTTTGCCGACTGTGTGTTGTTGTCGGCCGGTGTAACCCTGGCATTGAGATCAGATTTTTCTGCACCACCTAATGAAGCACTTGGAACAGCGAAATCAAATTCCTTTGAGTTTCCTTTCTTCAGTGCAAAATCCCTTGTTGCATTAAAAATTTCTTTTTCGGAAATCATACCCGAGATCGTTGCCTTCGTAGCATTGATATTCGCGTTTGCAGTGGAAGAAACACCAATCATCCTGCTGTCTTTATTGTTGGCAGGAACGATCAGGATGGCGGGACTCGTCTTCACGGTGACATTCGGAACAACAAAAACGGGTTGAATCACTTCTCCTTTTACCGGATCACGGAATTTGTACCGCACCGGTTTTTCAAATTGAAGGTCTTCGCCTGCGATCCTGATCACGAACCTGGCGAGGAAGGCGGGATCATTCTCAGGCTTGCCAATCGACACCTGGTCATTCACCACGTAACTTCCTTTTGCCATCGGCTGCTCAAGCCAGTAGGGTTGAGAGATGGGCTTCGAAGAGCCAACAAGTATCGTCTTGTTGATTCCAATCAGCCGGTTTAATTTGAGCGTATCATGAAGCGTAGAATCGAAATCATCAACCGAAATCCGTTGAAGGAAACTATTCCCGGAATTTCTGCTGATCACATTAAACCCGATCCTGAGCGAATCACCGGGCACGGCGTATTCATCATTCACAAATGCTTCCATAAATAAACCGCTGCAGGCTTCAATCAGGTCTTTTATTTCGATCAGCTTTTTTGCTTTCCAATTTCCGTCCTTCAATTTGCTCACCGCACGGTATAAATCCACGAGGCCATTCACGGATTGTGACGGATCACTGTTGTTGAATTTATCAATCAATTCATTCACCTTGGCTTCAATGCCCACTGCTCCTTCAACCCTGCTCCAACTTGTATTGACGCCTTCCAACAGATCAGATTTCGGCTGGTCGCCCTCTGTAATCTTTAGATAGTCCCAATTTTCTCCTCTTAACACCGGGACACCAAAGCCCTGGCTCTTGTGCTGGCTACGGCTTTCGCTTGCGATCTCACCAATACTTTTTCCAATAACAGAATTGTAAACCCCTACATTTATTTTGAACTGGTCTTCGCTGTTGGTGGTATTAACCCCGCCAAAATTGAAAGTATTCCAGAGAAGCCGTTTGGCTTGCCAGGGTTGTACGCCATATTTGAATTGTTCAGGGAAACGGGTTGGATCGGCAGCTGCCTTAAAAGCCTCGTGCGCCAATACAGCTGATGCTGAATGGTGCCCATGGCCGGCGCGATCATCCTCCGGGAAACGTGTGATGATCACGTCAGGTTGAAATTTCCTGATGACCCAAACCACATCGCTGAGAATTTTTTCTTTGTCCCAGGTCTTCAGTGCTTCGGAAGTCTTTTTAGAAAATCCGAAATCAAAAGCCCTTGTGAAGTATTGTTCTGCACCATCAATACGTCGCGCAGAAAGCAATTCCTGGGTCCTGATCAAACCCAATTCAACACCCTGTTCATCACCAATCAGGTTTTGTCCCCCATCTCCGCGTGTCATGCTCAAATAACCTGTCCTGTAAAGACCCGACTTCGCCAGGTAGCTCAAAAGCCAGGTGTTTTCGTCGTCGGGGTGCGCGGCCACATAAAGTACCGAACCCAGTACGTTCAATTTTTTCAAACCAAGCAAAATATCGGAACTGCTCCAGGATGCTGGCTTTTGAGGGAAAGCCGCGAAGCTTGCGAAAAAGCAAGTCAGCAAGAGTATGTTTCTCTTCATGCAGTGAAATAAATTTTCATTTCTCAGGGTTTCGATTCCAAAGCCTTCATCAATTGATTACCCAAACCATCTACACTGATTCCGCAGTTTGAAAGTACAACAACGGCAAACTGCTTTTGCAAATTGATACCCAAATAAGTTCTGTAACCGCCGGTGCCACCGTTGTGAAACAGAATCTCGTCTTGTCCGGGTTTGATATAATGCCAGCCCAGCGCAACCTTATTGGTACCCTGGGTGTACGTCACGGTGTGCGTCAGCAAGATATCTTTTTTCAACGCTGTCGGTGCACGACCAAGGTTGGCAGCGGCATATTTTAACATATCCTTCGCAGTGGACCTGATTCCGCCAGCAGCAGCGAACGATTTAAAATCCCAGGGTCCATTGTAAGCTCCATTTTCATTGTAGCCCTTTGCTACGCGCGAAGAATCCAATGGCTTGATAAATTCCCGGGTATCATTCATCCCAAGTGGATCACAAATTTTTTCAACCAGCAACTTTTCATAAGGCTGCTGATTAACCCGCTCTAAGATTACCCCAAGCGTACCCACTGCAAGATTCGAATATTCGTATTGATCGCCCGCTTTGCGCGTGGGTTTGAAATTAGCATAGAAAGAGAAGAGTCGTTTGTCGTCGTAATTAACATAGGGATTATTGGGTGGATCTATTAATGCGTTCATGTTATCCGGCATTCTGGGAATTCCTGATGAGTGATTGGACAGGTTCTGCAGGGTGATAGGCACGTTGTCGTAAGAAAGCTTTCTGGCAGAGTCTGGCAAATACATGTTTGCAGGATCCGACAATTTTACCTTGCCCTGGTTGACCGCATTTGCGAGCAAAATAGCTGTAAAGGTTTTGGAAATTGACCCGATCTCATAAATACTGTTTTCATCTGGCAGTTTTCCATTGTCCCTTTCTGTTTCGCCATATCCATAATAGTAAATACGATCCCCCTTTAAAACACCGATGCTAATTCCAACTGTTGAAGCCTGCGAGATGTAATCATGTGCAAACTGCTCTACCATGCTGTCAAGAGCCGAGACCATCTTGTTATTGGATGGGATCGGTTCCTTCTTAGGAGGCCTTTCCCCCTGGTATTGCTGAAACAGGAAGGTCTGCATCTTGTTCTGTCCATCGAGCGAGAGAAGCAGGGTGAGGTTGACGGCGTCAAAGCTGGCCTTGTATTTAGCCATCCCATCCCTATACCTTTCCAGTTTACATTCCTTGATGGGACCCAGCGGGAAAAGATTGGCCTGACAAACCTGCCTGAAATTGTCGAGGGAAAGTTCTTTGTGAAATGCCTCGCCGCCCAGGGCGTAAAGCTGGTCCACATTTTTGGCATTGAACGCTGTTACCATCAATTGTCGCACGGAATCAATACTTACCTGCTGGTTGGCCTGCGATTGGCCCTTGCATTGCGCCAACAGGAATGCAATAAAGATCCAACCTCTCTTCATATAGAGTTTTTATAAAATTACATGAATGATTCAGGTCTATTGTCCCACCAGGAAAATTGCATTCGCCAGCATCAGCTTCCCATTCTCCCAAAAACTCCTGAAAATGGGATCGTCTGCAAAAAAGACCAGCTCGCCATTACCCATATCCTGCACGCCAATGAGCAGGCCATCCTTCAGTTTTTGCATGGTCTTGGTGCCTGTGAACCCACTAACGTAATTATCCTTTTTGAGAACACCCACATTCCATCCCTGGCTCTTGAGGTAATCATAAATGACCGGATCCTGTTTCAGTGTAAAATAATACTTCGGGTAGCCAAAAGCGAGAGGATGCGTATTGTCAAGTTCTACTCTGAATATCGCACCCGGTATCGTGTTGACGAGTTGATCGCGGTCCCTGTTTTCATATTTCCGAAGTGCTGAATAAATATCCTTCGATTTTTGATCTTTGTCGTCATCCTCATCCTTGGTGCTGTCTTTCTTTGATTTGTCATCGTCATCCTCTTTCTTCAACCGGGGACCAAGATTGGCGCCGGCCAATTGTGCGACAGCCGATTCCATGGCGATCAATCTTCCACCCTGCTGGATCCAGTTTTTTAGAAGGTCAACCTGGCTTCTGTCACTGAGAAAACGATATCCCCCATCAGGCATGATGATCACATCATAATTCTTCAAATTCAGTCGGCCCAGGTCATTCAGGTTAACAAGGCTTACCGGGTAACCTAACAACTGATCGAAATAATGCCAGATCTCGCCCGCTGCACTTGAACTCACGGCCTCGCCTGTGAGCAGGGCAACCTTGGGTTTCACAATGCCGCGAACCTTGCTGCTGCCAAGGTCGAAACCCTTGTCGACAAACCCGGTATATAAGGGTTCTGGAATGAGGGTTGTAATACCTGCCTTGGAAATTGTTTCCTGGATTTTCGCAAACAAACCATCACCCCATTGCTTGTTGGAAGCCCTGGTAATGATGAGCGTACCGGCGTCGAAATTGTGGCCGTTCGCAGAGAAGCCGGTTTCTGCGTATCTCATTTTGATTCCAGCCTGAAGCAATTGTGACAGGCATTTGGCAGATGACATTCCCTTCCATGGTAACGCCCACGCATACGCGCTGGCAGCCTTGGCATCAGGAACGGCGGTTGAAACAGGCGTAGTTGTTGTGGTAGAGAATGCAATCGATTTATCGCTCACTGCAAATGATTCCAGGCCCATAACATAAGGTAACGACCAGGCGGTGATATCATAGGTGGCAGAATCACTGAGCTTCGATCTCGGCTCCATCAACACGCGCAGTAAGACCGCACGCGGCTGGCTGGCTGGAATCACCAGGTCATTTCCCTCGGCAGTGAAATTTTCCTCCTTGCCTGTGAAATAATTAAACCCTCTTGCAGGGGTACTCTGCTTTGCGAATCCGAAACTAATCCCATTTCTGTCGAGATATTGTACCAACGTGGCCAGTTGATCGGCATGCGCTTCTTTCGATTTGATGACATAAGATTTGTACGGCCCCGCTCCATTCGTGAGCGCATCAGCGTAAAACTTGTGGAATTCTTTCACCAGCTTTCCCGATTGCTGAGCACTGGTCTCAATAGTGGACAAACTCGTCGTAAAATGATGATCAATTCTGTTGACCAGGGTCAACGTATCACCATCTGCATTCAATACGCCCAAACCTGAAGCGATGCCGCCCTGTTCGAAAGTCATGCCGATCGCACCGCTGTACGTTGGATAAGTGTCCCCGTAGCTTGGATAAAACAAATCGAAAATTTCTTTGGTGAAATAAAGCCAGCCTTGCGTATCAAAATGTGCTGCATTGTTCTTTCCAATCATTGTTTGGAATTCACGCTGCCAGGGCGTGATGCTCTCATGATAGGGTTCGGCAGCAGGCGCGAAATAATAAGGTGAATTGTATCCCTGTTCGTGAAAGTCCACGTGCACCTGCGGTAACCATTCGTTGTATTTTTTCAACCGTTGCTGGCTTTCTACCTGCGTTTGCCAGGCCCAATCGCGGTTAAGATCGAAATTGTAGTGATTGGTTCTGCCACCGGGCCAGGGTTCACGGTGTTCACGCGCTTGTGCATCAACATTGTAATTTTTACCAACCACAGAATTGAACCAGTTCACATAACGGTCACGGCCATCCGGGTTAATACAGGGATCGATCACCACAACAACCTTTTGCAACCAGGCTTTCGAATTTGCATTGGTTGGATCCACGAGGGTGTAGAGTGTCCTCATTGCCGCCTCTGTACTGGATGCCTCGTTACCATGTACATTGTAACTCAGCCAAACAATGGCCGGCGAATTTTCATCCGGCGTGGCTTTATCTTTTGAAAGTCCTGCGAGACGGAGATTGTTGAGTCGAATGGCGTCAAGCTTTTGCTCATTCTCAGGCGAAGCAACGATGGCGATCATCAGTGGACGACCTTCATTGGTATACCCGTAATAGTCAAGTTTGATCATGGAGGGCACGGCTTTGGCCAGTGCTTCGAAATAACCCACCACTTTGTAGTGCGGTGTGTAATGTGAACCCAGGGGGTAGCCCAAAAATTGCTCCGGCGTAGGCGGAGCCTGGGCTTCAGCGGAAAATGTAATAGCCAGAGCCAGGATAGAAATCACGAATTTTCTCATGTGAAAAATTGAGGCGTGAAAATAAGGAAAGGACGCCAATCTTGAGGACTCCTTTCATTCCTTTAACTTGGGGAAAATTTTCTGTTTCATGAACGGTACAAAAAAAATCGTTTTGATTTTATTCCTCTTTGTTGCCATAGACGGACTGAAGGCACAATTGGGTTTCGATCCATTCCACTATTCAACGAATAAAAAAGTGACGGTAAGCAAGGGGGCCGTGGTCTCTGCGCATCCACTTGCAAGCAAGGTGGGCGTAGAGATTTTGAAGAAGGGCGGCAATGCGGTTGATGCCGCGATCGCCACACAACTGGCGCTTGCTGTTGTTTATCCTGCAGCTGGAAATTTGGGCGGCGGCGGATTTTTAGTGGGAAGACTGAGTAATGGAAAAAACCTCAGCCTGGACTATCGTGAGAAAGCGCCCTCTAAAGCGACACGCGATATGTACCTGGATTCAAATGGAAATCCGCAAATGAAACTTAGCCAGGACGGGCACCTTGCTTCCGGCGTACCCGGAACGGTTGCAGGTCTCTTTGCAGCACACCGCTACGCGAAACTGCCGTTTTCGAAATTGATCAGTCCGGCAATCGAGCTCGCCGAAAAGGGATTTGCAATTACCGCGAGAGAAGCACACAGTTTAAATGATTTACAAAAAAGACTTTTTGAAAATAATACCGTCCAGTCCGTATTCGTAAAAGCTTCGGGATGGAAAGAAGGCGATACGCTCATCCAGCCCGAGCTGGCCGAAACGCTGAAAAGAATTCGCGACAAGGGTGCAGCAGGGTTTTATGAAGGAGAAACTGCGAGATTGATTGTTGAAGAAATGAAAAGAGGACATGGCATTATCACTGAACAGGATCTGCGCGACTACAAAGTGGAAGAAAGAACCGCTACCACTTTCGGTTATAAGGGCTATACCCTGGTCACAATGCCATTGCCCAGCAGCGGGGGAATCATCATCGAGCAGTGTTTAAAGATGATGGAGAAAAGAAAACTCGAATCGTTCGGATTTCAGACGCCGGCCGCCGTGCAATTAATGGTTGAAGCCGAGAGACGCGCTTTTGCCGATCGCGCCGAATATATGGGAGACGCGGACTTCGTAAAAGTTCCGGTGAAGACATTGGTCAGCGACAAGTATCTGGATGATCGCATGAAAGATTACGTTCCCGGCAAAGCGGGAAGCAGCGATATCGTAAAGGCAGGTAAGATTGCTCACGAGAGTGAGGAGACGACCCACCTGGCTGTGGTTGACGAAAAAGGAAATGCGGTTGCCGTCACCACCACCCTCAACAATAGTTATGGCAGTGCAACCGTAGTTGGCGGAGCCGGATTTTTTATGAACGATGAAATGGATGACTTCAGTGTGAAGCCTGGTGTGCCGAATATGTATGGAGCCCTGGGAACCGAAGCCAATGCAATTGCGCCCGGCAAACGTATGCTGAGCTCCATGACACCTACCCTGGTTTTGAAGAATGGCAAGCCCTTCCTTGTTGTGGGTACTCCCGGAGGTACAACCATACCCACTTCCGTATTTCAAACCATCGTGAACGTGATCGATTTTAAACTCTCAACCGAGGATGCCGTGAACAAACCCAAATTTCATCACCAATGGCTACCCGAAAACATCATGGTCGAAAAGGATTTTCCGGAAGCAACCAGGCAGGCGCTTGAGAAAATGGGTTACAAATTCACGATCCGTGGCCCCATTGGCCGGAGCGAGCTGATCAGGATTGAGGGCAAAAAAATTGAAGCTGTCGGCGATAAGCGGGGAGATGATACAGCAACAGGTTACTAATATCAGGATCAGAGTTCAACTTAGTACTTAGTACTTAGTACTTAGTACTAAGTTGTATACCCAAAAACCGGTAAAATTCAACAGGGCATTGAATCCTGAGAAAATACGTCTATCTTGTACGTCTGTTCCGGCCTTCCCAATATTGCCGGCGATACCGTCCTCCATACCCCAATTTCCCGTGCAAACTTCCTAAGCCTTCTTCCAATATTCATTGCGGAACTCATAAAAATTTGAAACCCAAAGCAATGAAAAGAATTCTCGCAACCCTCACGGTCATTGCCATTTTCGGTAATATGGCCAGTGCTCAAATTCATTTTGGTTTAAAAGCCGGGATCAATTCGGTAAACGCCTATGTGGTTGCACCCGATGGGACCAAACCTTCCACCAGCCCGGGCACCGGCTACTATATTGGCGGCCTGATGAAGATCAATTTCGATAACAAACTTTACTTCGTTCCGGCCATCCAGTACAGCTACAAGAATTACACGATCAATTATAATGATGTTAACCTAAGCAGTTGCAAGATCCATCTCAACTATGTTGAAATCCCTCTCCTACTGAACTATGATTTCAAAAATTCGGGCAATTATTTTTTCATCCAGGCAGGTCCCTCCTTTTCGGTTGCGCTTTCGGGTACGGCAGACAGTACAAAGCCCGGCCAGGCGAGCCACACCGAAAACATGAAGTTCGCCTACACCTCTTATGGCAGGTATGAGGCCAACGCCGTGCTCAATCTTGGCTTCCATTTTTCAAATCATATCTCGGTAATTGGCGGTTATGCGCTGGGGTTAGGCACCATTGTAAATGACGACAATGGCCCCGTGATCAAACATCGCATGTTTAGCTTTGGACTTAGTTACCTGTTTAACAGATAAGATAAACTTATAATCCGTATGATTATCGTAGTCAATAGGTCATTCATCATTTTCGGAATAGCCTGGGTCCTAATGGGCATTCCCGGTGCGAATGCTCAACAAGCCTCGAAAGACAGTTTGGCTTACAATTTCCTGGTAGGAAGTTGGCAAGGCCGCGATCAAGCCGGGGCAAACGGTTTGATCAGATTTAAGCAGGATACGACCGTGGAGATCATGACTGCCGATATCAGTTTTCGCGATACCACCGTAAACCAGGCACTTATTAAACTATTTTTTGAAGTCAACACCCATACCCAGCCCATTTGGCTCGACCTTGTCATGAAAGCCAGTGTGGGCCACAGCTCCAGTTGGATCGAAATCAAACGAATGAGGGGGATTCTCCGCTTTCTCTCGCCCGATCAGATTGAATTGAGGCTGACTCCTGATGACAAAGGCCGCTACAGTTCCTTCGATACCGAGCTTTTTGAAGAAGAGGAATCCATGATTTTGACGCGCATCAAAGAAAGGCCCATTTATTCCTCCTTATAGGCTAATTTTCAAACTTTTGGCCCGTGCTTTGAGTTATTGCTAAATAGCTGTTAAAAAGCACCAAAATGCCCCTGAACCACGTTCTTAACAGCAGATTTGCGGCCTTTTATCCTCTTCTTTTCAACGCATTCAGTACCAATAGCGTATAATAAAGTTAAGAGCGTTCAATTCAATTGGAGCAAACAGGTCGTTTAGCTATTTTTGGAGATCAATCCGGATACGTTGAAAAAACTGATTAAAATAACTAGCAGGATCGTGCTGGCCCTACTCATTGTGCTGGTATTGATTGCTATTTTGATCAACAGTGTTCCGGTGCAAAACTGGCTCGTTGGAAAAGTAACCAGCCGGATTTCAAAGGACCTCCACACCGAAGTTTCCATCCAGGGCGTCAATTTTTCACTTTTCAACCGGATGTATCTCGAGCGAACCCTGGTGAGAGATCACAACCAGGATACATTGCTTTGGGCAAAGACAGTCAAACTAAGTATCACCGATTGGTTTTTCCTCAAAGACTCCGCAGCCCTGGAATACATCGGGCTCGAAGACGCGATGGTGAACATGCATCGAACCGACTCCATTTGGAATTATAATTTTCTTGCCGAATATTTTTCATCACCTCCCTCCGAATCCAAGAAAGCGGGCATACAACTTATTCTTAAAAAAGTCGAGCTGCAGAATGTCAGGGTTAACAAACTGGACGAGTGGATCGGACAAAACACAATCATTTCCTTAAACAGGCTGAACCTTGAAGCCGACGATATTGACTTGTCGAAAAGGAGAATTCATATCCACACGCTTGACATGAATGAGCCTTTCTTTCAACTGGTAAATTACGATGGAAAAAGACCTGATTCATTGCGACCGGGGCCCAGTCCAAAACCTTCAGATGGCGGGCTCCAATGGAATCCCGGCGATTGGGACATTGCAGTAACCAGGCTGAATCTGCACGGCGGTGCATTCAGTAACGAAAAAGCAACACCGGATAGAAAGCCATATGATTATTTTGATCCGAAACATATTTTGTTCGGAGAAATCAACGGCAGGATCGACAGCATTCGTTTTCAAAAAGACAGCATATTTGGATCCATTCATCTCAGCACCAAAGAAAGAAGCGGTTTCAAAGTAAATTCCATTGTGGCTCAAATGAAGTTCTTCCCAGAAGGAATGATCTTCAATAATCTTGATTTGCGTACACCCCAGAGCCATTTGCAGAATTACTACGCCATGCGTTATCACGATTTCGACGATGACATGAGCAACTTTCTGCACCAGGTGCGTTTGGAAGGCAGGTTCCAGGCAAGCACCCTGAGCAGTGATGATATCGCATACTTCGCACCCGAACTCAAAGACTGGAAAAAACAAATCATCATCGACGGCGATGCGACTGGTACTATCGACAACCTCTCCGGTAAAAATATTTTGATTGAAGCGGGCAAGAATACCATCTTGCGCGGTGACATTCGAATGAATGGATTACCAGACATAAACAAGACTTTCATTGATTTTACGGCAAATGATTTTCGCACCACCTATGCAGATGCCATTACTATTGTGCCTGCGCTGAAACAAATTCGCGATCCCAATATCAGCCGCATCCAACGACTCTCATTTAAGGGAACCTTCACCGGGTTTCTCCGCGACTTCGTAACCTATGGTACCATCCAAACCAATCTTGGTACGGTAGTGACGGACGTGAATATGAAACTGCCCGAAGTGGGTAGCAGCACGTACTCTGGGAAAGTGTCTACTAACAATTTCGAATTGGGTCAATTCCTGGAACTTGCCGACATCGGAAAAATTTCCTTCAATGGTGCGGTGAAAGGCTCAGGATTCAGTTTGAATAATATCAATGCCAGTCTCGACGGATATTTCCGTCAGGTTGAATTCAAGGGCTACAACTACAAGAATATAACAGCCAAGGTAAGCGCGCTAAAAAAATCTTTCCAGGGTCATGTCTTCATTGATGATCCCCAGGCGAAAGGTCAGTTTGACGGTAGTTTGGATTTCAACAGCAAGGTGCCGGAAATTCATATTACGGCCGATCTGCAGCGAAGCAGCTTTAAGGAATTAAACCTTGCAAAGAACGATTTGCACGTGATCGGGAAATTCAAGCTCGATTTCCAGGGAAAAAACATTGACGAGTTTTTGGGAGAGGCGAGATTGTTCGACGTCGCGGTAACGCGTAACGACGAGACGTATGTATTCGACACGCTCACGCTTGATTCAAAAATTGTAGACGGCAAGAAATTCCTAAACCTCAAAAACAGTGAGGTTACGGCCTATGTAATCGGGGAGTATAACCTGATGGATCTTCCAAATGCGTTCAGGCAATTCCTGCATGGTTATTATCCCTCATATATTGCAGCGCCGGAAAAGCCCATACGGGACCAGAATTTTATTATCGGCGCGAATTTCAACAACATTGACCAATACTTGAAATTGTTTGACGATCGTGTGAAGGGGTTCAATAATTCAACATTCGCGGGTGGCATCAATACCAAAAACAACACGATGTCGTTAAACGCCAAAATCCCATTTGCGGCCTATGGCAAGTACAAGGTTAGTGACTTCACATTGTATGGCGTGGGAAATCTTGACAGCCTGCGTACCGAAACGAGCATGGCTGATATTGTGATCGGCGACAGTTTGCGATTTCCCACCACAAAAATCAGCATCGCTTCTTCCGGGGGGAGTTCTTCTTTCAACATAAAAACTTCAGCGAATCAAACGCTTAATTCGGCTGATCTTTCGGCGCGCATCACAACACTCAATGATGGCATTCGGTTGAACTTCGCTCCTTCAACGATTGTTGTTAATGACCAAACCTGGACTATAGAAAAGGATGGGGAGATTACGCTCAGTCGCTCCCTGGTTGATGCCAGCGGCGTAAAATTCACAAATGGTGAGCAGGAAATAGAGATCTCCTCGGAACTCTCTTCCATCGGAAATAGCAATGACCTGGTGGTGAAGCTTAAGAAGATTCATATCGATGACTTCGCACCTTATTTTGTTAAGAATCCCTTGCTGGAAGGTATGGTCACGGGTGAAGCCAGGGTGGAAGATCCGCTCGGCAAGTTTAAAGTTGACTGGAACATAGATGCCGAGAAATTCAGGATGAATGGTGATTCCATCGGTGTGGTCAAGCTGACCGGGCTTTGGGAAAACGAAAAGAAACGGGCAACCTTTCACGCCATTTCCGACAACGAAGCCAACCAATTTAACATAGATGGGTTGTTTGATGGAAGTGATTCCCTGAACCAAACCATCAACGCCACATCAACATTGGTGAATACGAATCTCCATTTGATCGAACCATACCTGGCAGGGCTCTTTTCTGAGGTGAGGGGATCTGCGAACGGCACGCTCAGCATGGTGGGCAATGTAAAACATCCCGATTACGTCGGCTCTGTGAAAGTGCGAAATGCAGGCATGCGGGTGCTGTATACCAGGTGTTATTACACAATGGATGAAACCACGGTCGAATTTAAACCGGGTGTTATCGATTTTGGCAAGATTCAAATTTCAGATAGCCTCCACAATCGTGGTGAATTAACGGGCACGATGAAGCACGACAACTTCAGGAACTTTGAGTTCGATATAACGGCAACGACTAAACGATTGTTGGTACTGAACACAACGCACCAGGACAACTCCGTTTTTTATGGCACGGCCATCGGGAAAGCCAATTTCATGCTGAAAGGGCCCGAAACCGATATGCATATGGTGATCAGTGGGGAGCCTGTAGACAGTTCCAGGATCTTCATCACCTCCGGCTCAAGCAAGCAAAGCGGGCAGGTGGATTATATTGTGTGGAAGGAATATGGACGGGAAATGAATACAGATTCGTTGCTGGGTAAAAATAACGTGCTCACCATTGACCTCGACCTGACGGCGAACAATTTTGCCAAGATGAACGTGATCATGGATGAGGTGGCGGGCGATGTGATCAGGGCAACAGGGTACGGGAATCTGAAAATTCACACCAGCACCCACGAAGACCTGACCATGACGGGCAGGTATGTTATTGAAAGTGGCAATTACAATTTCAGTTTCCAAACCATATTCAACAAGCCCTTTGTGCTGCTTCCCAATGCGGGTAGCTATATCCGGTGGGACGGTGATCCCTACGAAGCCGATATCGATATTCGCGCGAAGTATACGGCAGACCACGTGAGGATGAGCACGCTCTTCACCAACCAACAAGGTGAATCAACAATAAATTCTAATGCCTCCAAGGAATCCAGCGATGTGGACGTAATTTGCCACCTCACGGGTGCCCTCAGCAAGCCCAACATTGATTTTAATATCGAATTGCCTTCCAATAGCCCGGTTAGAAATGACCCGGCGGTAATAAATTACCTGAAGAGCCTGGACGTGAATGAGACCAACAAACAGGTAACCTACCTGATCGTTTTCAATACGTTCGCTCCGAGAGACCAGTATAACACCGATCTCTATGCGTCAACGCTGGTGTTTAATTCCATTTCGGAATTTGTGTCCAGTTATTTGTCCAGCTCGCTGCAAACCGCGCTGTATGGAATCTTCAAGGATCCCAACCTCAACGTAAACTTTAACTATTCGCGGCAACAAACCAGCTATTCAGATGACATTTCGTCGAACGCGGTGCAGATCACGACGCGAAATAATATTAACCTGGAATTTATCAAATCAGTGCTCAACAATAAGCTGGTCATCACGTTCGGCAGTAATTTCAACTTTGCCGATGCAGGTACCACCACCGCCACCGGCGATGTGCACAGTTTTTTGTTTTTGCCTGACGTGAATGCGGAATATAAAATTACCAACGACGGAAAAGTGAGGGCCACTTTCTTTTACAGAAGCAATTTCGATATGCTGTATACTTCGGGCAGGCGTGACCGCGCGGGCGGCAGCATTTCCTATCAAACTGAATTCGACAGTTTCGTTCCCAAAAAGAAAAAGAAAAAAGATACCACCAACGTTGCCGGTACCGACAGTAAGGATGCCACTAAATCACAAGGCAATTAATCAACGACCATTTAGGATTTCGTGACCGAGTTTATCACGCTTGGTCTGGAGATACTTTTCATTGTGCGGATTGGGCTCAATATGCAGTGGAACCGTTTCAACAATCTCGAGGCCATAGCCTTTCAGCCCGGCGCGTTTGCGAGGATTGTTGCTGATGAGTTTCAATTTTGTGGCGCCCAGGAAACGGAGAATTTGCGCGCCCACTCCGTAGTCGCGATCATCCATCCCAAAACCCAGGTGAAGGTTGGCTTCAACGGTATCCATTCCTTCCTCCTGAAGTTTGTAAGCCTTCAGTTTATTCAGTAATCCAATCCCCCTGCCCTCCTGGTTCATGTAAAGCACTACGCCCTTTCCGGCTTTTTCTACCATTTGCATAGCGCCGTGGAGTTGTTCACCACAATCGCAACGGAAAGAACCAAGGATATCACCGGTGAAGCAGGAAGAATGGACGCGCACAAGTACGGGTTCATCCTTTTTCCATTCTCCTTTTATCAGGGCGAGATGTTCGCCGGATTGCAAACTGCTCTTATCCCGGAAGGCAATCAGTTTGAAATGTCCAAACTTAGTGGGCATGTCAACTTTCACGATCTCTTCAATGAGTGAATCCGTCTTCAAACGGTATTCAATCAGGTCCTTTATGGAAATGATTTTAAGCGAAAATTTTTTGGCGATCTCCTGCAATTCAGGAAGGCGCGCCATGGTTCCGTCTTCATTCATGATCTCAACCAAAACGCCTGCAGGAGCAAAACCTGCCAGGCGGGCGAGATCAATGGTGGCTTCTGTATGCCCCGTTCTCCTGAGCACGCCACCTTTTTTAGCCCTGAGCGGGAATATATGTCCCGGACGACCCAGGTCGGATGGTTTTGTTTTGGGATTGATGAGGGCCTGAACCGTTTTTGCCCTGTCGTGTGCAGAAATACCGGTAGTGCATCCATGACCCAGCAGGTCCACCGAAACGGTAAAGGCGGTCTCGTGCAGCGAAGTATTATTATTCACCATCAGGTCTAGCTTGAGCTCGTCGCAACGGTCTTCGGTGAGCGGCGCGCAGATCAACCCCCTGCCATATTTGCTCATGAAATTGATCACTTCCGGAGTAACCTTCTCGGCAGCGGCAATAAAATCTCCCTCGTTTTCCCGGTCTTCGTCGTCCACCACAATGACTAGTTTCCCCGCTTTTATGTCTTCTATCGCGGATTCTATCGTATCAAGCATTTTGCAAAGTTAGCAATTTGCCGGTTAACCCGTTAACCAGTTAACCAGTTGACCAGTTAACCAGTTGACCAGTTAACCAGTTAACCGGTTAACTAATCACCCTCACATCTTAATAGACTCCTCAATCGGTTTACCCGCCAGCCACAATTTCCAGGGCTCCCAGTAATGCTTATGCCAGCCCTTCTCAATACTGTCGTATTCCTTGTCGGGCACGTTGGCATGCACGGCGTGAACCACGGTGTTATCTCCTTTCGGTTCCAGGTAAATGATGAAGGTGGAATCCGGGTCTGTTTCGGACCAGCCCTGTGCCCTCCAGCTTTGTACGATGAGCTGGTCTTTTATCAATTTCAAGTTGCTGCCGCCGATCCATCCATTGTGCACAGAATATTTTCCGCCCTCGCTGTTGCTGAGTTCTGCCGGTGCCCCGGTTGCCTCGCTGTGTTTTTTCGAATCCATGTAAAGCTCATAAAGCTGCTTCGGACTAGCACCCTTGAACAGGATGTCATGAATGATTGTCTTTGCCATGATGGTTTCTTTTGGATGAAAAAATAAAAAGGGATATATAAGTTACCGCAAGAAAATGAGTTTTTTCAGACAATAACAATCGGGTATCTGGAATTGAGAATTTTAATTTTTCAACATCCCAAGATCCTTCAGCCAGTCGCCGAAACGTTCAATCCAGCCATCGGCAGCGATGTTGTGCACCTGCATACCAAAGCCATGTCCGCCCTTTGCATAGAGGTGCATCTCGACAGGTTTTTTGGCTTTGTTCCAGCGCTCATATAGTTCGATGCTGTTTGCCTGAAGTCCGAGTTGATCATCACTTGCACAAGCGAGGAACATCGGTGGTGCGTCGGTGGAGGGGTCCAGTTGCAAGTCAGAGGGCATGTAGGCATATATGGGGGCAACAAAATTCGGTTTGGTATCAGCCACGTAATTCGTTGCTGTGGATGCTGCGATGGTGCCGCCGGCAGAAAAACCAATAATTCCAATACGATCGGAATTGATATGATAGGTTGCAGCATTTTTCCTAACCCAGGAAATGGCAGCGCGCCCATCGGCGATAGCAAGTTGAATAATTTCTTTGGCTTGGGCGTCACGTTCGCCTCGACTCATGGAGGAAGAAAAGAATTCCTTCACCGGATCGCTCCCCTGCGTTTGAATGAGCCTGTATTTAAGAACAAATACGGTCACGCCCTTTTTGACGAGCCATTGCGCCACATCAAATCCTTCGCTGTTGATGGATAGAAAATGAAAGCCCCCACCGGGGCAAACGATTAAAGCAGTTCCGTTGCCAGTTCCAGCGGCAGGAATAAAAGCAGTCAGTGAAGGTTGCACGACGTTGTATACGAGTCGCTGCCTGATCATGTTGCTGTCGCTTGTCTTTTCCTGCCAGTTCCAGGCTGCGGAACCGGGTGCAGGACCGGAGTAAATTTTGATTTCTGATTCCTGGGCGAAACTGACAGTAGTAATGAAGGAGAAAAAAATGATGAGCACACGCATAACCGTTAATTGATTGCAGAAAGCTAGTGATTTTCCTGTATTGCATACATTCGTAGTCTTAAAAATCAAGCATGGAATTGGGAATCGGAATGTTTGGCGACCTCGCCTTTGATGCAAAGACAGGAAAGCCTTCGGATGCGGGGAGGAAGCTGCAGGAAATTTTGGAGGAAATAAAATTGGCGGATGATATCGGGCTCGACGTGTTTGGCCTGGGTGAGCATCACCGAAAGGATTATGCAATTTCATCTCCTGAAATTGTGCTTGCCGCAGCTGCAAGTATTACGAAGAAAATTAAGTTAACGAGTACGGTTACCGTGTTGAGTTCAGCAGAGCCCGTTAAAGTTTACCAGGATTTTGCGACCATTGATCTCATATCAAACGGCCGTGCAGAGATTGGAGTTGGCCGCGGAAGTTTTATTGAATCGTTTCCACTTTTTGGCTACGATCTGAAAGATTACGATGAACTGTTTGAAGAAAAGTTGGATTTGCTGTTAAAGATAAACGAGAACGAAGTGGTGAACTGGAAAGGCCGGTTACGCGCACCGTTAACAAATCAAACCGTTTTCCCCCGTGCTGGAAACAATGGGAGGCTTCCAATTTGGGTAGCAGTTGGCGGAACACCAGAATCTGTATTGCGTGCTGCGCGATTGGGGCTACCGTTGATGGTTGCTATCATCGGCGGAATGCCGAGGCAGTTTCAACCGCTGATTGAATATTACAAACAGCAATTTGTAAAAAATGGTCACGATGTGAAGACAATGCAGTTCGGCATTCATTCGCACACTTTTGTAAGTGAGTCGCCCGAATTGGTTGACGGCTATTTCACCAATTATGCAGCGCAAATGAGTCGCATTGGCAAAGAACGAGGCTGGCCGCCGTTTTCAAGGGCACAATACGAAGGAGGGCGAAGCAAAGAAGGCGCACTTTTTATTGGAAGTCCAGCGGAAGTCGTCGACAAAATTTTATTCATGCACGAACTTTTCGGCATCACAAGATTCATCGCACACATGGATGTGGGTGCACCTGCACATGCAGAGATGATGAAATCAATTGAACTGTTTGGAACAAAAGTCGCGCCCGAGGTGAAGAAAGCTGTTGCAAACATTAAACAAACGTAATCATCTGAATTCTGTAATAATCAACTTTTTACTTGTATTAACAAGAAACCCTTCATAACTTTAGATATTATTAACCATTAAATCTTTTTTATGGCGACACTCAGAAAAAAAGCTGCAAAAAAAGCTGTTAAAAGAGCAATCGTAAAGAAGGCTGTTAAAAGGGCTGCACTTAAGAGAGCCGTTAAGAGGGCTGTAGTTAAGAAGGCAGTTAAGAGAGCAATTGTTAGAAAGGCTGTTAAGAAAAGAGCAGTTAAAAAAGCTGTCAAAAGAAGAGTAGTAAAAAAAGCAGTTAGAAGAGCTGCAGCTAAACGATGATCATACCATTAAAGATTTTAATTAAAAAGCCTCGCTCGAGGCTTTTTTTATGAGTCGACTTTCAAATTACCACATTAGAAACAAGAATGATTTACGCTGTATCATAATCGGACGAGGCTTGTATCGAAAACGAACTTGCTCGTACTTCTTGCACCTCTACCCTACTGTAATCCATTGCATTTGATTTCGGCATATCGTTGGATGGAAAGAAAATCTTCGATTATTTATGCTGAAAAATTATTTCAAAACCGCTTGGCGTGGCTTATTAAAAAACAAAGCACAAAGCACCTTAAATATTTTTGGATTGGCAATGGGCCTCGGTATCGCCCTGATCATCGGGCTTTGGGTTCACCATCAATATTCTTACGATAAATTCCTTCCTGATCATAAGCAAGTGTACCAGGTCTATCGCAATTATTACGGCAACGGCGACACGCTCACTTACGGTGGTACTTCATTAAAGTTGGTGACGGCGTTGCGAAGCCAGATTCCCGAAATTGAATATGTTGCCGAAACAGATGGCCTGGGTATGCACGGCCTGATGGTTGCCGATAGAAAGTTCTATATAAGGGGCGGACAGGTTGGCGCCGATTTCCTGAAAATGTTTCAATATGAATTATTGGTAGGAAATGCAAATACTGTTCTAAACAATCCATATTCGATCGTGCTAACTCAAAGCACCGCGAAGGCTTTGTTTGGTACGGAAGATCCCTTAAATAAAGTTGTACGTTTTGACAACAAAAATGATTTGAAGGTAACCGGAATCTTAAAAGATATCCCATCTAACTCAACTCTTCAATTCAGTTATTTGGTCCCCTTTAGCTATTTAGAGGCTACGGAAAGTTGGGTAAGGCTTGCACGCTCACAAGGTTTCGGCTGGACAAATTTCGCAACCTATGTAAAATTAAAGCCCGGAATCCCCTATGAGCAGGTGGCCCGAAAAGTTAGAAATCTGCAAAAAACAGAGACAGACAATAGTATGTCCATGGCGACCGACATTCTCCTGGACCCGATTGAACACTGGCATTTGTTTGAAAAGTTCGAAAAGGGCAAGGCGGTTACCGGCTTTGTAGAATATGTTAGAATTTTTACAACCATCGGTATCCTGGTGTTACTGATAGCCTGTATCAATTTTATCAACCTTACAACTGCACGATCAGAAAAACGGGCTAGAGAAGTAGGGGTGAGAAAAGCAATTGGCTCTCGCAAAACACAATTGATACTCCAGTTTCTTACTGAATCGATTCTTTTAACTTTTATTGCGTTCATTTTTTCCCTCTTCCTGGTACAAATGGCGTTACCTGCGTTTAATAACCTCACAGGCACAAAGATTGAAGTCCCATTTGGTAACTATATATTTTGGTTGATCGTCTTGGGTGCTGTTTTATTAACCGGCCTCCTGGCAGGCGCCAGGCCAGCATTCTACCTTTCATCTTTCGAGCCGGTTAAAGTATTGAAAGGAAAAATCCATTCGGGCAAAACGGGGGCGCTGCCCAGGAAGGTGCTTGTTGTGCTCCAATTCAGTTGTTCCATTGCCCTTATTATTTGCACATTTATTATTTACCAGCAAATTCAATACGCAAAGAACAGGCCATCGGGTTATGAAAAAGACAGGTTGATGATCACTGACATCAACAAGGATCTCGGAGATAATTATACCATCGTCAAAAACGATTTGATTCAAAAAGGCATTGCCGAATCAGTTACCACGGCCTCGGCCAGTGTAAGTACGGGTGGTAATCATAGGGACGTGGACGATTGGCAAGGTAAGCGACCCGGTGAAACCGTAGATATGGGTATGATTAGAGTGACGGACAATTATTTTAAAACCCTCGGCATGACCATTAAAGAGGGCAGGGATTTTAAGGGACCTTCCGACACTTTAAACGTAATATTCAACGAAGCCGCGGTCAGGCTTTTGCGTTTACAGAATCCCTTAAACCAAACCATTACCTGGATCGACACCAAATTCAGGATTATTGGAATTGCCAGGAACGCATTAACGGCCTCGCCATTTGCACCTGCCGATCCAACCATATTCTTTTACGATTCAAATCCCCAGGAAGTCATGATGTACCGGCTATCGCCGCGAATCAAAACACAAGACGCCATCAACAAACTCACAACTATTTTTAATAAATACAATCCTGCTTATCCTTTCATGTACACATTCGCCGATGACAATTATGCCGCCAAATTCCAGCTTGAAGTATTAATCGGAAAACTATCGGGATTGTTTTCTGCGCTGGCGATATTCATTTCATGTCTTGGATTATTAGGCCTGGCAGCTTACACGGCTGAGCAACGCACAAAAGAAGTAGGTATACGAAAAGTATTGGGCGCTTCCGATGCACAGGTGTGGCTTCTCCTTTCAAAAGATTTTATTTTGCTGGTATTGATCAGTTGTTTGATTGCATCGCCGGTTGCCTTTTATTATATGCAGAATTGGTTGCAGAAATATGACTACAGGATATCGATAAGTCCGGTTGTATTTGTCATCGCAGGCATCTTGGCGATTGCAATAACGATTCTTACCACCAGTTTCCAGGCGATCAAGGCGGCAGTCGCTAATCCGGTGAAAAGCCTGAGGTCAGAATGAATGGTGAAAGGTCAAATTATTTCTTCGCAGTCAGAACCGGATTTACCTCTGACAATTCAAGTGATTTAACCATGTCGGTTACCGCAGCCTTGTATTTTTTGAAGTGAGCTGTTTCGCGATGAGCCAGGTAAGCGTTGTTGTCTGCGTAAACTTCAACGATGGTCAGTTTATTGGGGCTGGCCTTTTCAGCGTAGACATTATAACTGATGACCCCAGGCTCTGCACGAACTGCAGTTTCCATTTGTTCTTTCAGAAGAGCCATGTAGGGTTGCAGTTTGGTTGAATCGATGGTAACTCGCGCAATGCGCGTTACCTGTGCAGAAACATTTATCGATGCCATAAGGATGAAGATAATAAATATGAGCTTTTTCATGACTGGCGCATTAATTTTCGAAGGTAATAAATGCACCATGAGTTATGCAACATTTCGAAAATATGCATGACCTTATTGCATGCAATTTTCGATTATGCGACGATTACTGTTAACCATCACTTTCTCCATTTTCCTGAGTTGGATTGAAGCCCAACCAAGCAACCCACTCGTAGTCGGCAAATGTGATAGTATCGTTTCCAAAAAGCTGAACGAGAAAAGGACGATTTGGATTCATGTGCCCGAGTCTGCTACGGTCGATCCGAAAAAAAAATTCCCCGTTGTTTACTTACTGGATGCGGAACGGAATTTTGCCAGCGCAGAATCTACGATCAGCTTTTTGAGTTCGGTTAGGGGCAACAATTTTTGGCCTGAAATGATACTCGTTGGAATAGTTAATACGAATCGAACAAGGGATCTTACGCCAACACATGTGGTTAGTGGGCTATTTGTTGATAGTGCTATGGGCAGCAATTCAGGCGGGGGCGAAGCCTTTATGGCGTTTATCGAACAAGAATTAATTCCGCACATCGATTCCTCCTATCCCACAACCCGATATCGAATTTTAATTGGCCATTCATTTGGAGGTTTGATGGTCATAAATACCCTTCTACATCACAAAAACCTTTTTAACGGTTACATCGCCATAGATCCAAGCATGTGGTGGGACAATCAAAGGTTATTGAAGGAGGCCGAAGCGGCTTTACAGGCCGCATCTTACACGGGGCTATCTCTATTCTTGGCTATGGCGCATACACAGCCTGGCGAGATGGACACTTTAAGTCTAAAGAAAGATTCGACCAGTGGCACAATACATCCCCGTTCGATACTTAATTTGGCTAATTACATGATGGCCAATCCTCAAAATGGTTTGCAGTCAAGCTTCAAATATTACGACCACGAGACTCACAGTTCGGTTCCACTGATTGCTACTTACGATGCGCTGCATTTCATATTCAAGGATTATCCATTGGTAATAAGTGATCGTTATTATTCAGATCCGACCTTCAATTTTGCATCATTCCTAAGGGTACATTTTGAAAACCTTACGGCTAAGTATGGCATGACGGATAACAACGGGAAAACCCTGTTGCCGCCAGAAGATGTAGTTAATAACCTGGCTTATTATCTCTTCAATGAAAAAAAGCAATTTGAGAGGGCGGAAGACCTCTTTGCCATGAACCTAAAGAATCACCCCGAAAGTTTTTTCGCGTATGAATTTCTTGGCGACTTGTACAAAGCAAAAGGCGATAAGATACGCGCTGTGGCGAGTTATAAAAAGTCACTTTCTATTAAAGAAAGACCGGAGGCCAGATTGAAGTTAGAGAAACTGGAACGAGTGGTCATTCATTAGGTTCAATTGAATTTATTCCAGACGAGAGCGGATTGGGTTGGGAAAAAATCCGCCGAAGTCCCCACAATACGGTGGGGACTTCGGCGGACAAAGGTGGAGCTGCAGGGAGTCGAACCCTGGTCCAAACACATTCCCCATAAACTTTCTACATGCTTATTCCGGCATTATTTGTCGGGATTACGCAGGAGACGGACGAACCA
>Ga0068871_100000616_pt1 | contig 24514 bp, 21 predicted proteins | sample KBSMisM72_FD_72750 | JGI IMG/M metagenome (GOLD analysis project Ga0068871, IMG submission 72750) | Miscanthus rhizosphere microbial communities from Kellogg Biological Station, Michigan, USA - KBS Miscanthus M7-2 | ecosystem: Host-associated > Plants > Roots > Rhizosphere > Soil ...
CACTCGTCGCGAGAATGTCCTGGCCCTGCGGCGGCGTCTTGCTCGTCACCATCGGATCGACATTCGGATCGAAGAAGAGCGGCGTCAATCGGGCGAGCAGTCCACTCAGGTTCTCGCCTGATTTCAATGGAAACGTCGCGCCAGCTTTCTGCGCGGCTTCGGCAGCGGCCGCCAACTCTTCCGGCGTGCACGTCAGGACGAACTTTCGAGCCGTGAGGTTGTTGTACGGCCCAGAGTTCACCCAGAACAGCTTCGTGTAGCGCTCGATCTTGGCGAACGTCGACGGGTCGACGGCGGACTTGTGCGAGACGATGGCTTCGAGCACGTCGCGCATGTCGAGGCTGTGCGCGTATCGCTGGTCGTAGAAGATATCGCGCCCGGCGATCGCTGCCTGGTAGAGATGCCAGATCAGCGTCTTCTCTTTCAGCGGAAGCTCCGCGAACCCGTCGGCGTACAGCTGCACGACCGCAGCGTCGTCGACTCGCTCGAGCAGGTATTTCCGCTCGACTGCAGTCGGCTTCGTCGCGACGGCTGGCGTGGATTGCGTGGTGGAGGACGACGGGCCGCATGCGGCGCTTCCAAGAATCGACATCAGGATCAGGACCCTCTTGATCATATGTTCAAATCTACCCGTTCGAAGTGCTTCGCGACATGCGTAGACCACTTCAGCTCTGCCTGAATCCGTGCGGCGAGCGCGTCCGCTGCCGGTGGTTCGCCGTGCACGATGTAAGTTGTGTGTGGCGGTTGCGTGAAGCCTTTCAACCAGCGCAGAATTTCGTTGGCGTCGGCATGGGCTGACATCGAGTCCAATCGTTCAATCCTGGCGCCGACGCTCACGACCTGCCCCAACATCTTTATCTGCTTGGCGCCGTCGCATAGCAGCCGGCCCCGCGTTCCGGCGGCCTGAAAGCCGACGAACATCACGGTGTTGCGCGGATCGGGGAGCGCCGCCGCCAGGTGATGAAGCACGCGCCCACCGGTTGCCATTCCGCTCGCCGCGATGACAATCGCCGGCTCGGGCGACTGCATGACGCCTTTCGATTGTTCGACCGTCTCGACGACCTTCATGCGTGAGGTGTAGAAGACGCTGACTTGATGCTGTCCCGCGTTGCCATGATTCAGATCTGGATCGAGCTCGTTCAATCGTTCGGCATAAAACTGCAGCGCACCTGCGGCCATCGGGCTGTCGACGTAGACCGGCAGGATCGGAATCCGCTTTTGCTCCTCGAGGCGTTTGATCCAGTAGATGACCTCCTCGGTGCGGCCGATCGCAAACGACGGCACGATCAGTTTGCCGCCGCGCTTCACCGTCTCGTTGATAATCGCCGCGAGCGCCGCGCCATCGTCGTCCGGCGGATGGACACGGTCGCCGTATGTGGACTCCACGAGCAGCACGTCGGCTGCCGACACTGGCTGTGGATCCGGAAGCACCGGCCGCCCATACCGTCCGAGATCTCCGCCGAACAGAATCGTGCGGCTGCCCACGTGGAGTTTCGCGTAGGCCGATCCCAGCAGATGGCCGGCATTGATGAACTCGACCTCGACGCCGGGAACGACGGGTACGGGCCGATCGTAGCCGACTGGCTGCAGCCGCGTCAGCGTCCGCGCGGCATCGAGCGAGGTATAGAGCGGCAGTGCCGGTGAGTGTTTGCTGTAGCCGCGGCGATTGGCGCGCCGGGCGTCTTCTTCCTGAAGATGCGCGGAGTCGGGCAGCACCAGCGTGCAGAGCTCGCGGGTCCCTGGGGTACAGAAAATCCTGCCCTTGAAGCCTTGCGCGACGAGCCTGGGCAGGTACCCGCAGTGGTCGAGATGTGCGTGTGTCAGCACGACGGCATCGATTCTGGACGCGTCCACCGGCAGCGCGGCCCAGTTGCGGAGACGCAGCTCTTTCAAACCTTGAAACAGTCCACAGTCGATCAGCACGCGATGATCGCCAAGGTCCAGCAGATGCTTGGATCCGGTCACCGTGCCTGCTGCGCCGAGAAACGTGAGAGTCGGCATCCGGTGACTATACTGGACCGCATGGTTCGAACACTATGTCGGCGGGCTGTGTGGGGCTCACTCACTGTCACGATGTGTGTGTTGTGCACCGTCGCGAGTTCCGCGCAGCAGAAGCTGCTGACTCTCGACGACATCTACAGTCCCACAGAAAAGGTGAACTTCGCCGGCACGCCGGCGCCTGAGTACACGTGGATTGACGGCGACCACTATGCGTGGCCGCGGCCGCAGAGCGATGCGCAGCGTGTCGACTGGGTGTCGGTCGACGCGGCGAACGGCATCGAGTTACCGCTCTTCGATGCCTCCAAAGCTGAAGCCTCGCTCGCCGCAATTCCAGGCATCAGCGCGAGCGCGGCGGCGAATGCCGTCCGCTCCAGACGCGTCGTCTTCAACGACGCGTGGACGGTGGGGCTTCTCACCATCGACAACGAGCTCTACCTCCTGACTCTTGGAGACGCGCGAGTCCGCAAAATCACCTCGTCTGGCGGCAACAAGGAAGAAGTGACGCTGAGTCCCGACGGGTCGGCTGCCGCATTTGTCCGCGACCACAACCTCTTCGTCGTCGACGTCGCGGCCGGACGCGAGACGGCCGTCACGCACGACGGTTCTCAGAAGATCCTCAACGGCCGGATGGATTGGGTCTACGAGGAAGAGATCTACGGTCGAGGGACGACGCGCGCGTACTGGTGGAGTCCGGACTCCTCGCGAGTGGCATTTCTCAGAATCGACGACACGCCGGTGTCGACTTACATCACGCTGGACGACATCGGCTACGAGCCCAAAGTCGAGACATGGTCATACCCGCGAGCCGGCGATCCCAATCCCACTGCGACGCTCGGCGTCGTTCGCATCGCCGGAGGCGCTGTGGAATGGACCGACCTCTCGAAATATTCCACTGAGGACATTTTGATCGTCCGCGTCGGATGGACTCCGGCCAGCCAATTGGTCTACGAGATCGAGAATCGGATGCAGTCGTGGCTCGATCTCAGCGTCGGGAACAAGACGATCTTGCACGAGACCAACCGGTATTGGATTAACTCAGAAGATCAGACCATGCCGACCTGGCTCCGCGACGGATCGTTCGTCTGGCTCAGTGCGCGGTCTGGATTCACCCATGCGTATCACTACCGGGCCGACGGTTCACTGATCCGTCCGCTGACCTCAGGCACGTGGGAAGTACGAAACGTGCACGGCGTCGACGAGCGCGGCGGCTGGTTGTATTTCTCCGGCACCGAGCGATCGCCAATTGGCCAGGATGTCTATCGTGTGAAACTCGACGCTGGCGGGCTGCAGCGTCTTTCACAGGCGTCCGGCACACACGACGCGCAGTTCAGCCAGAACTTCAACTACTTCTTCGATCGTTGGAGCGCCATCATGACGCCAGCGCAGGTGCGCCTGCGCCGGGCGGACGGCGATGAAGTACGTGTCGTTCACGCCAACGCCGTCGGTGCGTTTGCTCAGTACAAACTCTCGACACCGGAATTTCTGCAGGTCAAGACGCGCGACGGCTTCACGATGGAAGCCATGATGATCAAGCCGCCGAACTTCGATCCACGGCGGAAGTACCCGGTTTATCAGTTCACCTATGCCGGTCCTCACTCGCAGCAGGTGAAGAACTCATGGACGCTGCAGACGATGTATCACGAGCTGCTCGCACAGAAAGGAATCATCGTCTGGATTTGCGACAACCGGTCGGCAAGCGGGAAGGGAATCGAGTCGACATCGGCTGTGTTCCGGCGCTTCGGCGACAGCGAGCTGCGCGACATCGAAGACGGCGTCAGCTGGTTGAAGCGACAGCCGTACGTCGACGCGGCCAGAATCGGCATTCATGGCTGGAGCTTCGGCGGATTCATGACGACATACGCGTTGACGCACAGTACGACGTTTGCGATGGGCATCGCGGGCGGCACCGTATCGGACTGGCGCGACTACGACACCGTTTACACGGAGCGGTATCTCGGTCGTCCGCAGGACAATCCCGACGGCTATCGCAACAGTTCCCCGCGATTTGCCGCGTCCAACCTACATGGAGCGCTGCTGTTGATTCACGGCGCAGTCGACGACAACGTGCACGTGCAGAACACCATGCAGCTCGTTTACGAGTTGCAGAGAGCCAATAAGCCGTTCCAGCTCATGCTCTACCCCAAGTCGCGCCACGGCGTGACCGATCCCTGGCTCGTGCGTCACCTGCGTGGCTTGATGCTCGATTACACGCTGGAACACCTGAAACCCTAGATATCGCAGACCGTCGAGAGGATTCATATGAACGCGACCGTGCTCAAAGCGATCAACGAACAAATCAATTCTGAATTCGAGGCGTCATATACCTACCTCGCGATGGCGGCGTATTGCGAGACGAAGCGCTTCACCGGAGCGGCCAAATGGCTGCGTCTACAGACGGAGGAAGAGCACCTTCATGCGATGAAGCTGTTTGATTTCGTCCTGGCGCGTGGCGGTGCCGTGGAACTGAAGGCCATCGGGCAGCCGAAGGTGGCATTCGAGTCGCTGCCAGCCGTGTTCGAGCAGGCGCTCGCGCACGAACAGGGCGTCACGTCGCGCATCAACGCGCTCTACGAGCTGTGTTTTGCCGAGAAGGCGTTCGCCGAGATGACCGAGCTGCAATGGTTCCTCACCGAGCAGGTCGAAGAGGAGAAAGTCGCGACCGACATCGTCGCCAGGTTCAACCTGGTGAAACATGATGCGGCGGCGCTGCTCGACATGGATCGCGAACTGGGCGACCGATCGACGGCTACTCGAAAGCCGTGACGTGACTGCAAAGGCGCTCAGGCAAACAATCCCACTTGCCCGCCGGTGTGCAAGAACAGCACGGTCTGCTTTGACGTGAACCGCTGCTGGCGAACGTACGCGATGAGGCCGGCCATCGCCTTGCCGGTGTAGACCGGATCGAGAAAGATCGCTTCGGTCCGTGCCGTCAGTTCGATGGCTTCGCGCGATGCCTCCGTGGGAATCGCATAGCCCTCGCCGAAGAAGCGGTCGTCGATCTCGATGGCGGTGCCTCGCTTGACCGCGTCGCCACTCAATCCAAGCAGTTCGGCAATGCCGTCGACGTTCGCGCGGATCTGCGACTGGATTTGCTGCGTCGGCCCGTCGGCCGCGATGCCGACAACGCGCGTGGACAAACCAAGAAGGCGACACGCAGCGACGAGGCCGGCCTGCGTTCCTCCAGACGACGTCGCGTGGACGATGACGTCCGGAGGAGACATCTGTTCGAGCAGCTCCACCACTGCGTGGAGATAGGCGACCGATCCTAGCGGCGTCGACCCGCCGATCGGGATCTCGAAAACTCTTCGTCCTTCGGCCGTCAGACGTTCCGCCGCCTCGCGCATCGCCGCCACCCGGCCGTCGCGGCTGTCGACGTAGATCACGCGGGCCCCAAGGAGGCGGTCCAACAACGCATTGGCGCGCAGCCGAGAGGGCGGCTCGCCGCGTTCGCTGTTGACCACCAGCACGGCCTGCATGCCCAGCTTCGCCGCTGTCGCAGCCGTCACGCGGGCGTGATTCGATTGAAGGCCGCCGGCAGTGATAAGCGTGTCGCACCGATCGGCCTGCGCTCGCGCGCCGAGCAGCGCGAGCTTCCGGACTTTGTTGCCTCCGAACGCAAAGCCAAGCGTGTCGTCGCGTTTCACGAGCAGCCGCGGTCCGCCTCCGAGCACCGCCGACAAGTGGGTCAGCGGCTCGACCGGTGTCGGAAGCGAGGCCAGCATCAGCGTTGGAATCCGGGCGAGAGCAGCGCGCAATTCGGCCGGCGTCACACGGCTTCACCGGCCGCTTCGAAGCAGATCGTCACCGACGTGCCCGAGCCAATCTCGCTGTCGATCCACACGTACCCGCCGCTCTGCTTGACGATTCCGTACACCGTGGCCAACCCGAGACCGGTTCCTTTTCCCACGGGCTTGGTGGTGAAGAACGGCTCGAAGGCACGCGACCGCGTCCCCTCGTCCATTCCGCTGCCATCGTCTTTCACCACGAGCGATACGTACGTGCCGGCCGGCACATACGGGCGTGCCGGGTCGGGTTCGGCAATACGCAAGTTGGTCGTGACGATTGAAACGGTGCCACCTTCCGGCAACGCGTAGGCGGAGTTCAGCACGAGATTTACGCACACCTGATCGATCTGCGAGGGATCGACGCGCACGGACGGAATACGGGAATCGAGGTCGAGCGTGATGGCCACGTTCTCACGCACGAGACGACGCAGCATCGTGTGAATGGCGCGCAGTGTCTCGTTCAAGTCCACGAGCCGTGGCTGAAGGACCTGGCGACGTCCAAAGGCCAGCAGTTGCTGCGTCAGGCTCGCTGCGCGCCGCGCCGCGCTCGTGAGCTCCTCGAGCGGATCGTGATCGCCGTCGACCGCCGGACGGTCACCGTCGGACGCCATCAAATCCGCGCAGCCGATGATCACGGTCAGGAGGTTGTTGAAGTCGTGCGCGATGCCGCCGGCAAGCTGGCCGACGGCTTCGAGCCGCTGAGACTGGCGAAGCTGCTCTTCGAGGTCCTTCTGCTCGCTTCGGTCGACGATGAAGCCTGTCAATCGCAGCAGCTCCCCGGCGTCGTCGAACTCGCCGAACGCGTGTACCGACGCGTGCACCAGGCGGCCGTCGTCGTGGCGGCGAAACGTCGTCTCGCGGCCGGCGACGCGGCGCTGTTGCCGCAAATCCGCGATGAATGCCGCTCGCTCCGAAGCGGCGGCGTAGAGCTCGACGGCCGGCACCGTCATCACCTCCTCGATCGAGCTGAACCCCAGGAGCTGCGCGAACATCTGGTTGCAGGCAAGGATTCGCCCATCGGCGCGGGCAACCCAGTTCGCGCTCGCCGATTCGTCGAACAAACGGCGCGCGTCCTTGTACAAGCGAGTGTTCTCGATCGCCAGAGCGATCAGCTTCCCGAGTTCCTGGGCCCATTGCACATCCTCGTCGTCGTATGCAGCAACGGCGCGGCGATGAATCGAAAGCGCGCCAATCAGCTGCTGCCGCGCTCTCAACGGGACGCTGATGCGGGAGCCGATCCCCGCGCGTTCGAGCAGGTCGGGATCGATTTGGCCGGCGAGAATCTGCGCGCGTCCATCCTGAAGCAAGTCCGCTTCGCCCGTGCGGATCACCTTCGCGGGGCCAAGCGGCGCGTCGAGCACGAACGGCACTTCGGACAGGCGCTTTCGCAGTTGTCGTTCGAGGTCGGGCTCGGCGTGGACGACCGCAGCGCGCCGTACGCCGCCGTCTTCGATTAGGTGGACCGACGCCCAGTCTGCGAACGTGGGCACAAGCAGCCGGAGCACTTCTTCGAGCGTGGTGTCCGCATGAAGAATCTCCGCCAACAGCTCGCTGACTTTAGAGATGGTTTTCCACTGCGCGACGGCGCGCCGATCGCGGTGGCGTGCTTCCGCAAACCGGACAAGCATCATCGTGAGACCGCCAACGACGACCAACGCCACCGCCGCCGCCAGCCACATGGGCGGCTATTTTACGTGGCGTCCGCCGTCGACGCGGAGAGTTTCCCCTGTGATGAAGTCGGAGTCGATGAACGCGAGCACGGCTTTAGCGATCTCACGGCCGCCGCCCCACCGTCCCAGCGGCGTGGCGTCGGCGACCTTCTGGTGTTCCTCGGCTGTCGTCGTCGGCGGCGCCAGAATCGGTCCGGGCGCGACGGCGTTGACGAGGATGTTGTCGGCGGCAAGCTCGAGGGCGAGCGCCTCGGTCAGCGCCATCACGCCGCCCTTTGCGACGTAGTAGGGCAGCATGCCAACGTATCGCGGCCGTCCGCTGCGCGGAAGCCAGTCGCTGAAGGCGACGATGCGCCCGCCGCCTTGTTTCCGCATGTGAGGAACCGCGGCGATCGCGCAGAGAAACGCCGAGCGAAGGTCGACGTCGATCGTCCTGTTCCATGCGGCGAGATTGAGCTGGTCGAACGGCGTGGCTTCGTAAACGGACGCCATCGGAATCAGGATGTCGAGGCGGCCAAACGCGTCGACGGTTTGCGCGACGACCTTCTCGCATTGCGGCGGGTCGGTCAGGTCGGCCTGGAGCGCGACGCCGCGGCGTCCGAGTGCCGTGATATCGGCGACAAGGGCGTCGGCTTCGGCTTTCGAACGCGCATAGGTGACAGCGACGTCCGCGCCGCGTTTCGCGAGTTCTCGCGCGACGTCGGCCCCGATTCGTTTAGCACCGGTAATGAGTGCGACTCTGTCGGTGAGATCCATAGGCAGGACGGGCGGGATGGGCGGGATAGGCAGGATGGGAAAAACAAAAAGGCGGGAAGGTTTCCCCTCCCGCCTTTCCTGCCCTTCCAGCCTTTCCTGCCGGTTAGCGGCTGAACGTGCCGAAGAACGCCGAACGCTTGTTGGGATCGCTCCACTTGGTGCCGAGCGCCCCGCCGGTGAAGGCGTTCTGATCGGCCTGTCCCATGTGCGCGTGGTCGGTGTTGGCAAGCGGCGTGAACCACTGCTGCGCGCCGCAGGTCGGATCGTGGTTGATTTCCTTCGTGATGTCGAGCGCGACGTTCGACGTCGCCACGTGAATCGCATTGCCGGCATCCGCGAACGTGATGGGCGCGGGCGTGACGGACACGATCGTGCCGATGCGCTTCGTCATGTCGTTCGCGAGCGAGACCAGCGCCATGCGCTGCACTGGATTCGCGCGCTCGTCGACGTAGACGACCGAGCGGACCGTCGCGGTGCTGCCGCCGATTTCGTGCAGGCCCAGGTTGACGTCGCCCGCGAGCGCCGCGACGACCGACAGGCCGTCAAGCGAGACGCCGTTGACCGAGCCGCGATCGACCTTCCACGCCAGCACAGCCTGCTTGCCCATCGTCTCGGCTTCGCTGCCCATGATGCAGCCGCCGGTGAAGATTTCCGCCGTGCGCGCTTCGACGTACTGGCCGCTCACCGCCGGGCCACCCGCGGCGATCGACACCGTACTCGCCAATCCCAAAACCGCCAGGAGAACCGTTGCTCGTTTCATAGGTTTCAAACCTCGGTCACATTATAAACTTTGCCGGCGACGCTGAAAGGGTCGCCCTGAGACCCAGATGTAGCGCGGGCCTTCAGCCCCGCAAATTATCGAGGAGCCCATGCCTAGCGAAACCGTTGGATTCATTGGCCTTGGAATCATGGGGCGCCCGATGGCGCTCAACCTTATAAAGGCCGGCTACAAGCTCGTCGTCACGTCGCGCAGCAAGGGGCCGATCGATGCACTGTCGGCAGCAGGCGCGAAGGCGGTGAAGACGCCGGCCGATGTGGCCCGAGAGGCCGATGTCATCGTCACGATGGTTCCGGATACGCCTGACGTCGAGCTCGTCATCCGCGGCAAGGACGGCGCAGACGGTGTCCTCGGCGGCCTGAAGCGCGGGGCGATCGTGATCGACATGAGCACCATCTCACCCGATGTCACACGGCAACTGGCGGAAGCCGTCGCCGCCAAAGGCGGTTCGATGCTCGACGCGCCCGTGAGCGGCGGCGAAGTCGGGGCGAAGAACGCGACGCTGACGATCATGGTCGGCGGCGACGAGAACGTCTTCGAGCGCGCGCGGCCGATTCTCTCGTGCATGGGCAAACCAGAGAGCGTCACGTACATCGGGCCGTCCGGCTCCGGACAGGTGACGAAGCTGTGCAATCAAATCTGCATCGCGGCAAACGTCGCCGGCGCCGCCGAGGCGTACTCGCTGGCCAAAGCCAACGGCCTCGATCCATCCCGCGTGCGACAGGCACTCCTCGGCGGATTCGCCGGCAGCAAGGTGCTCGAGTTCCACGGCAATCGAATGCTGACGGGCGACTACAAGCCGGGATTCTTCGTGCGGCTGTTCCAGAAGGATCTGCGACTGGCCGTTGAAGCCAATATGGCAAGCGGCGTGACGATGCCCGTCACGTCCGTTGTCACCCAATTTGTGAATGCTTATGCCGCCGCGGGCGGCGGCGAACTGGATTGCGCCGCCGTGGCGGAAGTGTGGTTTGCGTTGTCGGAAGGAAAGCCGATCAAGACGAAGCAGGCCTGAAGGCCTGCTCAGTCTTTGCAGCAGCCGCGTCCGTTCTTGCAGTCGTGCGGTCCGACGGGTTTGCCGTCAGGCCCGAACCCAATCTGCGTTTCCACGCACCAGTACCACGTGGCGTCGTACTTGTCGTAGAACTTCAGCTCTTCGGGATCCGGCGCCGAGGAAACGTACATCCCCTTGTGGCGCAGGCTCAGACAATGCACGCCGGGAGTGAGCTTGGGCGAAGTGAGATGGTCCATGGTTACGCTCTCAACTGCACGGGCTTGAGCCCGGCGATCTGCATGATCGCGCGTTTCACCGCCGTCTTCGTGATCTGCACCTTGTAGCCGTTCCGGCTGAGGGGCTTCGCCGCTTTGACGGCGGCTTCGGCGGCGGCAACCGCCGTCGCCTCGTTCAACGTCTTGCCGACGAGCGCCTGCTCGGCATCGGTCGACCGCCACGGCACGGGCGCCACGGCGCCGAGCACGACGCGCGCCGCGCGAATCGTGTTGCCGTTCATCGTGAGCACCACCGTTGAGAACGCGAGCGGCCAGTCGTGCGATTCCTTGTAGCGCACTTCGTAGTGCCCGCTCTTCACGTTGCCCGGCGCGGGCAGCATGACGTGCGTGAGGATTTCGTCGTCGGCGAGGACGTTCTCCTTTTTCACGTTCTGCATGTTCGGCATCGTGAAGTACTCCGACGCCGCCACTGTGCGCTCGCCGTTCGGTCCGACGATGCGGAACGTCGCGCCGTACGCCACGAACGGCACCGCAAGACTCGACGGATGGACGATGTGGCTGGGGCCTTCGTTGCCGAAGATCGCGTGGTACTGGTTTTCGCCCGCCGGCGAGAAGCAGCGGTTGCCGCCCTTCTTGTAGCAGACGAAATCTTCAGCGCGGTAATACCAGCAGCGCGGGCGCTGATTGACGTTGCCGCCGACGGTCCCGTGATTGCGGATCTGCGGCGTGCCGACTTCGCCGGCCGCGGACACGACAGCCGGGTACAGCTTCGCGACTTGGGCGTTCTCGACGAGATCGACGATGTTGACGCCGGCGCCGATTTTCAACCCGCCGTCCGGCGTCGCCACGATGGTCTTGTCGAGCGCGTTCTTCACGTTGACGATGCGATCGGGCGACGTGACGTAGTCCTTCATCCGGGCGACGAGATCCATGCCGCCGGCCATCGGCAGCGCGATGCGTCCGTCAATCCGAAGCGCGCTGACGACGTCCTTCTCGGTCGTGGGGTTCGCGTATTCGAAGGCCTTCACAGCGTGCCTCCTGACTTCTGCTCTTCGATGGCGGCGAGAATTCGGTGCGGATGCAGCGGCAGCGACCGAATCGTCACGCCTGTCGCGTTTCGAACGGCGTTGGCGATAGCCGACGCGGTGGACACCGTCGGCGGTTCGCCGATGCCGATGACTCCGCGTCCGCGCTGCTCTGGCGAGTCGACGAGCATGATGTCGATCTTCGGCACGTCCGAGAGCCCGGCCAGCAGGTACGACTCCATGTTGGGGTTCACCATGTGGCCCGTCACGCGATCGAGAATGCGATCCTCGAACAGCGCGAAGTTGAGCGATCCGACGATGCCTCCGTAAACCTGGCTCTCGGCCGTCAGACGGCTCAGGATCAACCCGCAGTCCTGCACCGTGAGGATGCGCTTCACCTTCACGATGCCGGTTTCGATGTCGACGTCGACTTCGGTGAACTGCACGCCGCTCGTTCCGGTGGACGACAGCCCGTCTTCCCATTCGCCGTCGACCGACACGGGCTCAGCGCCGAGCCGCCGGCACGCGTCCTTCCACGTCATGCCCTTCGACGCGTTGGTTTTCACGAAGACGCGACCGTTTTCGGCGACGAGATCGTCGGCGCTCGCGCCAAGCTCTGGAGCGACCTTCGCGAATACGGCGTCGCGCGCCTTGCCGGCAGCGATGCGAATGGCCGGCGAGATCGACGCCGCCGTCGTGCTGCCACCCGACGCGCCGCAGACCGGGTAGTTGGTGTCGCCGATTTCCGGCGTCACCGCGCTGACCGGCAGACCAAGTGTTTCGGCTGTCAGCATCGCGACCATCGTGCGCGTGCCGGTGCCGAGATCCTGCGTGCCGACTTTCATCACGACGCTGCCGTCGGACGCGATGTCGCAATGCGCCCGGCCGCCGCGGCCGCCGCCGCCCCAGCGATGTGCCGACACGCCGAAGCCGTTCTTGATTGGACCAGGCCGCGGATCTCCGGTGGCGTGCCGCTTCTCCCAGCCGAATGCCTTCGCGCCCATGCGGAAGTACTCGCCCCACGCCTGCGACAGGTTCGCTTCGGGGAGGTTCTTGATGCGGAACTCGACCGGATCCATGCGTACGCGATCCGCGAGTTCGTCCATCAGGATTTCCGTAAGGAAGCAGCCCTGTGGATGCCCGGGCGCGCGCATGGCGCGCTGCTGACCGGCGTTGATGAACACATCGGTGTGAACACGGCGCCGGTTAGGGAAGTTGTAGATGTACGGGAGCGGGAAGTTCGAGTTGGCGCCCGCGCCGCCGGTGCCCCAGCTCTGCGCGTCGAACGCCGTGAGCTTACCGTCCGCGCTGACGCCGGCTTTGATCTTCGCGTAAGCCGACGGACGGTTGCCCGAGTCGAGATGCTCTTCCTTGCGATCGAGGAACAGCTTCACAGGCTTGCCGGCTTCTTTCGCGAGCCGGGCGCAGATGAGACCCTGCGCGTCGGGGCCGAACTTGCTGCCGAAACCGCCGCCCATGTACTGCGTGATGACGCGAACGTTTGTCGCCGGAATCTTGAGGCCCTGCGCAAAACCGTCCTTCGTCCCGTGCACGCCCTGCGTCGTCACCCATGCGGTGAGCTTGTCGCCGTCCCATTCGCAGACGCAGCCATGCGTCTCCATGCACACGTGCGTGATGACGTGCGTCGCATACGTCTGCTCGACGACATGCGCCGCCTGCTTGAAGCCGTCGTCGAGGTTGCCGTTCTCTTCGGCGTTGCCCTTGCGCGTGTTGGCGGTGCCCGCCGCCCACGCGGGCGCGCCGTTTTCCATCGCCTGCTCGACGTTCGCCACGTGCTCCATCACGTCGTACGTGACTTTCACCAGACGCGCGGCGTCTTCGGCGAGTTCTTCCGTGTCGGCCGCAATGGCGGCGACGGGGTCTCCTTGGTACTTGCACTCCGCGGCAGGAGTGCCCGGTTCTTTCCAGACAATCGCCGCGCGAACGCCGGGCAACGCCTTCGCGGCGTTCAAATCGATCGCCGTCACACGCGCGTGCGGATGCGGCGAGCGGACGACCTTGCCGTAGATCATCCCCGGCCGGTTGATATCAAAGCTGTACTTCGCCTTGCCGGTGACCTTGTCGGGACCGTCGAGACGCTTCACGCGAGTGCTGAGCACGGCGGGCTTCGGCGGCCACGCGTACTTCTTCGCGTTTGCCGTCGGACCCGAGGCTGCGGGCGGCTGGGCGCCTCGTCCTTCTTGTGCCTTAGCCACGGGTCACCCCCCTGGTCGCTAGCTGGCCGCTTGCGGTCATGGCGGCTTCCATGATGCGCACGAAAGTACCGCAGCGGCAGATGTTGCCGTCGAGACCCTTCTTCACCTGTTCAGGCGTCGGCTTCGGATGCTTCTCAATCAGCGCGACTGTCGCCATCACGAAGCCCGGCGTGCAGAAGCCGCACATCAACGCGTCGCGATCGCAGAAGGCCTGCTGCACCGGATGCAGCTTCGCGCCATCCGCAAGGCCGTCGACGGTGCGAATCTGCTTGCCGACGGTTTCGATCGCGAGCGTCGAACACGCGTATGCGGTCTTGCCGTCGATGATCATGGTGCACGCGCCGCAGACACCGCGGTCGCAACCGCGTTTGTTGCCGGTCAGATCGGCTCGGTTGCGGATGGCGTTGAGCAGGGTGACGCGGGGTTCGACGCGAAGCGCGACGCGTTTGCCGTTCACCATCAGCTCGATCGGCACCTCGCCGGGTCCGACGATGCCCGCTCCGCTCTGCGCTTCGGCGATCGCCGCGCCCGCGACGCTTGCCGCAAGCGGGGCGACGCCGGTCGCCTTCAGAAACTGGCGTCGGCTTTGATTGATCGGCTCGGGTTTTTCAGGATCTTTGTTCTTTGCCATCGGCACGCCCTCAAACGAAAAGGGACACAAAAACCGGGCAAGTATACAGGATTTATTTGGGGTTCCCGGAGTTCTGGAGGATCTCCTGAAGCTCGGCCAGCGCAGCCATTTCGTGCTCGGCCGCGTACAAAATCGCGCGCGTTTCCTGAAGAGTCGGCGTCGACCAGCCCTCGTTCTCGATGTGGACGCGGCCGTCGGCGTCGACGTCCACGACCGTCGCGTTCATCGGTTCGACGAAGAGTCGCATGAAGTCAGATGCCGGCAGCGGCCGACGCGCGCATGGCGTCGTCTACCCCGAGCACGATCGCCGAGAAGGCGCCGTAGGCGTAATTGAGGTTGATCTCGGCGTCCGCGATCGATTGAAGCGCTGTGAGGCTCGTCGCGCGGTCGACGACGAGGACCTCACGCTCGGCGACGTTGTAGCGCCGCTCCCGCAGCACGGCTGCTCCGTGAACGTGGTTGTCGACGACGAGCCGCAGTTGTCCGCCGTGGTCGAGGGACATCGCGAGCACGTTGACGTGCTCGTCGGCAAGCACGCGGCACACGCCGGCGAGCGCGCCGGCGTTGTTGGGCAGCCGCAGCGTAAGCTCGGTCCGAATCACTACCCAAGCACGCGAATCACGACACGGCGGTTCTGGGCGCGGCCTTCCTTCGTCTTGTTGTCGGCCACGGGTTTCGTCAGTCCATAGCTGATGACGTTCATCTTGTGCAGCGGAATCTGGTGCTTCTCATATAGATATCGCTTCACCGCGTCCGCCCGTTCGAGACCGAGCTTCTCGTTGAACTCGGCGGCGCCGACATTATCGGTGTGGCCCTCGATCTCGATGTAGACGTTCTTGGGATCCTGAGTCAGCTTCGAAATCAGCTGGTCGATTTGCGACTTCGCTTCCTCCGGAAGATCCGTCTTTCCAAACTGAAAATTGCCGGAGCTCTCGTTGATGACGACTTCGAGCACGAGGCGTTTCATCGACTTGTCGAACGCGTCGAATTTGGTGCCAACGGCGCTCGCGGCGCTGTTTGCGTTGGCCGCGGCGCTTGCCGCGTTCGACGCCGTCGCATTCGCCTGCTGCGCCGCGTTCCCGGCGGCCGTCGCTTTTGTGTCGACTTCGGCGATCTTGCCCTCGTTGGCCTTCACGCGCTCCTGAGTCTGCTCGATGGACCGCCCGAGCGAGTCGACCTTGTCGCTCACCTCGCCGACGCTCGACCGCACGTACTTCTTCGAGGCGCAGGCCGTCGTGCCGATGGCAACCGCCGCCACGGCGAGGGCTGTCATGAATGTCCGCATGTCGATCCTCCTCCCAAAAGACTACTTCGTCTCGGGCCGCGTGTGACCGACGAAGTAGCCGCTCCGAGCGTGCGCGACAAGATCTTTGTTCCTCATCTTGACCGTCAGCCGGTGCCAGCCTGGTTCGGTCGCCGACGCAATCGCGATCAGGTATTGATGGCGGAGTTCGTCGACGATTTGCCGGGCGACGATGCTGCGTTGGGCAGGGCTGCTGGCCACGAAAGTGCCCCCACCGGTCCATGCCGCGAGGTTGGCAAGCGCCCCGGCAAGCGGCGAATGCGCTGCAGAGGGCGTCGCGCCGTCGGCGGTCGGATCGTCCAGGGGCGACACCACGCCGACGATGTACACCGGAACGTCGATGGAACTCGCAATGCCGGACACCTGGGATCCAGTCAGCGTGCTGGCGTTATCGAAGCCGTCGGTGAACACCACCACGGCGTGGCGGTGGCCCTCGCGCCCTTCGACGCGTTCCGCGGCTCTGGCAATCGCATCGTAAAGCGACGTCGCCCCAAACGGCACGATCTTCGACATGGTGGAGGGCAGCTGCCGCATGCCAGTCGTAAACGGGGCCGTCTCGTCGAGGCGCGTATCGAATCGGAAGACGCCCGCTTCGTCCCGGACAGGGTCGAGATTGCTGAGCAAGAGCGACGCGGCCTCCCTGGCATGGACGAGCTGCCCCTCCATGCTGCCGCTCACGTCGAACAGCAGCGCGATGCTCAGGCCGGGAGTCTCCTGACGAAAATCCGCGATCGGCCTCAGCCGGCCGCCATCGAAGACCTCGAATTCGGCGGCGGGCAGATTCCGGACGAACCGTCCGCGGTTGTCGCGGACGATGGCCGCCAGACGCACGACGTCGACGCTTGTCCGAAACAACGGCGCCGGTTCGTTGGTCGCGACCTGGAGAATCAAAGCAGCGGCGAGCAAAACCCTGATCACGAAAGCATTATCGGCTACAAGCCGATTCCGTACCAGCCGCTCTCACGTGCCGATACCTTGTATGACTTGCGATGTATATTGGCAGCGTGACCAAGATCGCCAGCGCTCAAGCCGTTCCGGTTGCTCATCGTGTCAGCACGTTCAGCTATGCCATCCGCAACATCGTGGCCGAAGCTCAACGTGTCGAGGCGGCGGGCACTCGGGTGCGCTATCTGAACGTCGGCGATCCCAACGCCTTCGGCTTCAAGACGCCGCCGCACCTGATTGCGGCGGTCGAGCGCGCGATGCGCGACGGACACAATGGATACGGTCCGTCTCCCGGCATTGTCGCGGCACGCGAGGCAGTGGCTGCCGAGTTGACGTCGCACGGGTTTCCGATCTCGGCGGACCGCGCGCTGATTACTGCCGGAACGTCGGAAGCCATCGATCTCGTGCTGGGCGCCCTCGTCGACGGCGGCGGCGAAGTGCTCGTCCCGATGCCGACATACCCGTTGTACACGGCGGTGCTGGCGAAGATCGACGCGCGCGCGAAGTTCTATCGAACCGATCCGGCCCGCGGCTGGCAGCCCGACCTCGATCACCTCAAGAGCCTGGTGACGCCCGCGACGCGCGCCCTCGTCGTCATCGATCCGAACAACCCGACGGGCGCGACGTATCCGACGTCCACGCGGCGCGAGCTGCTCGAGTTTGCGGAGCGCCATAACCTGGTCATCCTCGCCGACGAGGTCTACGGCGATCTCGGCCACGACGGCCCCATCGATCCGCTCGGCAAGCTCGATCCTGACGCGGCGGTGATCACGTTCTCCAGCCTGTCGAAGGCGTACCTCGCACCGGGCTGGCGGACCGGCTGGTTGGGCGTGGGCCGCACGCCGCGCCTCGACAACGCGCTCGCGGCGATCAAGAAGATGGCGGATGGACGCTTGTGCAGTACCGTCCCGATGCAGTTCGCCGTCGCCGAAGCCTTGCTCGGGGATCGATCGCATCAGCCGATCTTTCGCGCTGAACTGAAGAAACGCGCGGACGTGACGTCGACGAGCCTCAACGCAATGCCGGGCATGAGCTGCGTGGCGCCGATCGCCGGCTTCTATGTCATGCCGCAGCTCACGCTGCCGCCAGGCCGCACCGACGAGGACTACGTGCTGGGGCTGCTCCGGGCGACCGGCGTGTTGTGCGTCTACGGCTCCGGCTTCGGCATGCCCAAGGACGGCGGCTTCTTCCGCATCGTTTTCCTTGCGTCACCGGACGAACTCAAAGAAATCTACGGGCTGATGGCGGGCTTCACGAAGCAGTTCCTCGCGAACGGCTGATCCGGCATCATGCGGCGCGATCCGCTCGCCTATCTGACGGTCGAACTCAGCACCCTTAAAGAGCAGGGTCTGTACCGGAAGCTCCGCATCCTCGAAGACGAGCAAAAGCCCAAGACGACGTTCGATCACCGCGCCGTCGTCAACCTGTCGTCGAACAACTACCTTGGGCTCACGACGCATCCACGCCTTCGCGAGCGCGCGCTCGAAGCGACGCGGAAGTACGGCGTCGGGACCGGCTCGGTGCGAACCATTGCCGGCACCATGGACATCCATATGGAGCTCGAGAGGCGGCTCGCCGAATTCAAGAAGACCGAGGCCGTCGTGGTCTTCCAAAGCGGATTTGCCGCGAACGCAGGCACCGTCTCAGCCGTCTTAGGGAAGGATGATGTTGTAGTGTCGGACGAGCTGAACCACGCGAGCATCATCGATGGATGCCGCCTCAGCCGGGCCGCCATTAAGGTGTTTCCGCACAAGGACGTTGGCGCCGCACGCAAGATTCTTCAGACCCTGCCAGCGGCCCAGCGGAAGCTTCTGATCACCGATGGTGTTTTCAGCATGGATGGCGACCTTGGCCCGCTTCCGGCGTTGTGCGACCTCGCCGAAGAATTCGGCTGCATCATGATGGTCGACGACGCGCATGCAAGCGGCGTGTTCGGCCAGAACGGCCGCGGCACGATCGACCACTTTGCCGCCCACGGCCGCGTGGATATCCAGGTCGGCACGCTGTCGAAGGCCATCGGCGTTCTCGGCGGATACGTCGCCGGATCGCGTGCCCTGATCGAGTTTCTGTATCACCGCGCTCGCCCGTTCCTGTTCTCGACGTCTCACCCACCGGCAGTTGCCGCAGCCTGCATCGCCGCACTCGACGTTCTGCTCGAAGAGCCGCACATCGTCGACCGACTGTGGGAGAACACGAGGTTCTTTCAGTCAGGGTTGAAGACGCTCGGGTTCAACACGGGAGCCAGCGAAGGGCCAATCACACCCGTCATCGTCGGCGACGGCGCGCTGGCGATGAAGCTGTCGGATAGGCTGTTCGAGGCCGGCGTCTTCGCCCAGGGCATTGCGTCCCCAACGGTCGCCGTGGGCAAGGCACGTGTTCGGACGATAGTGACGGCCACCCATACGCGCGATGAGCTGCAGTTTGCACTCGACGCGTTCGGTCACGTCGGCCGTGAACTGGGAATCATTCATTGAGCCCCCGCTTTCGTGAGTTCGTCAGCACCTACACACGGGATCTGAAGGCCGAAGATCTCGGTCGGCTGTTCACGCGCGATGCGCGCGAAGCGTACGAGTTCTTCGCGCGGACCATCGATCCGAAAGAGTTTGAAGGGCTGAGCTGGCATCGACGAGTGATCGCGCGGCTGCGGCTGTTCTTTGCTGCGTTCACGATGAAGCTGTCGCCGGCGCGGCGGGTCGTCTACGCGGCATCGATCATCTTCGCCGTCGTCGGCGTCATCAACCTGTTGCAGTTTCGAGATGTGCCGGCACAGGCGCAGAACGTGGCGGCGAGAGTCCAAACTCCCGTGCTGCCCGATGGCCTGATGTCGCTCGTCATCGCCTTTGTGCTGGTGAACCTGATCGTGCTGCTCGAAGTCGCCGATCGGCTGTCGCTCAAGAACGATCTCGAAATCGCGCGCGAGATTCAGAAGGCCATGCTGCCGCCGGGCCGTTTCCGGGCTCCGGGCGCCGACGTCGCCGGCTTCAGCCGGCCGGCGAACACGGTGGGCGGCGACTTCTACGAGATCCTCCCGCTCGGCGACGGACGTCTCGTCGCGGCGGTGGGTGACGTCGCGGGCAAAGGCAGTCCGGCGTCGCTCCTGATGGCGCTGCTGCTCGCGATGATGCGGACGCTCATCGATGAACGGCTGGAGGCCGCCGAGCTGATCTCGCGCTTGAACGTGCAGGTCTGCCGGCAGTCGCCAGGCAACCGGTTCATCACGTTGTTCTATTCGGTGCTCGACCTCCCCACCGGCGAGCTGACGTACGTGAACGCCGGCCATACGCCGCCCCTGCTGCTCCGCGCGGACGGCGCCATCGAGCGGCTTCAGGACGGCGGCATCGCGCTGGGGATGTTCGGCGAGTCGCGGTACCAGACAGGACGCGTGCTCCTGCAACCCGACGACTTGCTTGCGATTTACAGCGACGGGATTACTGAGGCGGAAAACCCGAAAGGCCTTCCGTTCGACGAGCTGGGGCTCGAAACGGTGCTCACGGCTGAGCGCCGGAACAACGTCGCGGCGACCTGTGCCGCTGTGGTGCGCGCCGTGGAGCGCCACACAGCCGACACGCGCCTCGCGGATGACTTGACGCTGTTGTTACTTCGCCGCTCTACCGTGCCGTCCGCGGCCGGTGTCTAATACAGAAAGTTTGCGTAAAACTCGAACTCTTGCGATCGCCGTGCTGGTGTGTGTGGCGTGCGCGTCGAGCGTACCCGCGCAGACGCCGGCGCTCGCCTCCGCGTCGGCCCCTGACGACGTGCAGCGGCTGCTGACTCAACTCGAACGGCTCGTCCTGACTGGCGACGTCGTCGGGTATCTGGACCTGGTCGCCGGCAACGCAAACCGCACGCGCGCGACGGAGTTCGGCCGCAGCGAATTCCAATCAGGCGCCACGAGAGCCGTCATCAAGGAACGCGAACGCGTTCCGTTCGGCAGCTCCGAAAAGCCGACGGGCTACCGCGTCGTCGCGGACGTGTTCACCGAATTTGGAAACCGGGGCCGTGTGGTGACGTGGCAGCTCGATCTGCAGCTGCGCGACGACGGGCTGTCGATCTACGACGAGCAGCGTCTGTCGACCGTCGAGCGTCTGTTCCGGATTTCGCTCGATCCCGACCGTCAATTCGCGGCGACCAACCTTCAGATCCATGCCGAAGACGTGGACGTGACGCTCGAGGCGGGCAACGTATTCGCGTCGTCGGTGGAAGACGGCGTGACGGCGCTCGTGCTGCTTGGACGCGGCACGATGCGCTTCCATCCAAAGCCCGACACCGAACGGACGCAGGTGCGGATCTTTTGCGGCAGCGACACGCTCGAGGCGCCGTTCACGTCGGCGTTCATCCGGATCGATCCGGGCGATGCCGAGCGGTTCATGGACGTCGGCCGGCTGACGCCGGTGGCCGTGGACCCGCGTGAGTTCAAGCGCGCGGCGGACGTCTTCAAGCAGGACTTCACCAAGTCGTACCACTTGAATCTGGGCGATCTCAGCAGCGACGCGTGGTCGCTGCTGCCGGGCGTCGCCAACTTCGTCGCCGAAGTGCACACGCGTCGTTACGGCGTGCTGACGTACGCCCGCTCGAAGGCGGAGCCGGAAGACATCACGCTCTTCGACCGGGCACGCCATCGCAACATCGCCGTGTACTCGTCGGAAGAAACGCTCTCTCGACGCGGCCGCTTCTACAACGAAGACAGCTTCCGCGACTACGACGTCAGCGACTACGACGTCGACGTCGCGCTGTCACCCGGACGTCAATGGATCGACGGCGTCGCCACTGTCACGCTTCGCGTCACGTCCTATGTGATGAGTGCCGTCACACTGCGGCTCGCGGACACGCTGACGGTCCGGTCGATCACGAGCGACAAGTTCGGACGCCTGTTCGGCTTTCGCGTCAACAACCAGAACCTTGTGGTGATCAATCTGCCGGCGCCGATTGGGAAGGACGGCACGCTGAAGCTGACGTTTGTGTACTCCGGCCGCCTCGAGCCGCAAACGGCGGACGGCAGCGAGACCGTCGCGCTTGGACAAGACCAATCGGACTTGCCTGCGATGGAGTTCACGGCGGAACCGAGCTTCCTCTACAGCAACCGCTCGGCGTGGTATCCACAGGCCACATCGACGGACTACGCAACTGCGACGCTCAAGGTCAGCGTGCCGGCCATGTATGACTGCGTGGCCAGCGCTGTGCTCGAAGACGGCTGGCCGCGGATTATGGGCACGCGGGAAGAACAAACCGAGCGCAAGGTCTACTCGTTCAAGTCGGTCCAGCCGCTTCGTTACCTCGCGTTCCTCGTGAGCAAATTCGTCCACATCGAGACGCAGACGTTGGAGCTCGCATCGGGCGGCAAGACGATGACGCTCTCGGTGGACGCCAACCCGCGCCAGGTTCGCCGCGGACGCGAGGTCGCTCCGCGCGCGGCGGACATCGCGAAGTTCTACGCATCGCTGATCGGCGACTTCCCGTATTCGTCGTTCACGCTCGCCGTCGTCGAAAACGATTTGCCGGGCGGCCACAGTCCGGCGTATTTCGCGGAGCTGTTTCAGCCGTTGCCGATGACGCCGATCAGCTGGCGCAACGATCCGGCGTCGTTCGAGCGCTTCCCCGACTTCTTCCTCGCCCACGAGCTCGCCCACCAGTGGTTCGGCCAGGCCGTTGGGTGGGGTAACTACCACGAGCAATGGCTCAGCGAAGCGTTCGCTCAGTATTTCGCGGCGTTGTATGCGCAGCACAGCCGCGGCGACGGCGTATTCGCCGGCGTGATGCGGCAGATGCGACGCTGGGCGATGGACCAGTCGGATCAAGGTCCGGTTTATCTTGGATATCGCCTCGGCCACATCAAAGCCGACGGGCGAATCTTCCGCGCCTTGGTCTACAACAAGGGCGCAGCGGTGCTGCACATGCTGCGGCGGCTGCTCGGAGACGAGGCGTTCTTCGGCGGACTACGCCGCTTTTACGCGTCGGCGAAATTCCACAAGGTCGGCACCGATCAGTTGAGGGAGGCGTTCGAAGCGGAGTCGGGGCGCTCGCTCGATCGCTTCTTCAACCAATGGATCTACGGCTCGACGCTGCCTCGCCTCAAAGTCCAGTTTCGGATCGAGGGGTCCGAAGTGGCGGTTCATGTGGAGCAACTGGGCGAGGTGTTCGAAGTGCCGGTCGCGCTGACGGTCGAATTCGCCGATCGTTCGAAGACGAACCTGGTCCTGACCGTCAGCGAACGAACGGCGGACCGCCGTTTCCCGCTGAGCGCGCCCGTCCGCAGCGTCGAGATCAATAAAGATGACGGCGTCCTCGCCGGCTTCGTCAACTAGCCGCCCATAGAGGCCCCAGAGTATTCTGGTAGGAATGGACACCGTCACGCTGACGATAGATGGCCGTCAGATCACGGTCGAGAAGGGCAAGACCGTCCTTCAGGCCGCAATCGAGAACGGAATAGAAGTTCCGTACTACTGCTACCACCCCGGTATCGGCATCGACGGATCGTGCCGCGTCTGCATCGTCAAAATCGAGAAGATGCCGAAGCTGCAGACGTCGTGCTCGACCGTGTGCACTGACGGCATGGTCGTGTCGACGGACGCACCCGACGTCGTGCAGGCGCGCGCCGGTGTTTTCGAGTTTCTCCTGGTCAACCACCCGCTCGACTGCCCCGTGTGCGACAAAGGCGGTGAGTGTCCGCTTCAGGATTTTTCGTACAACTTCGGCCCGGCGCAAAGCCGGACCGATTTTCCGCGACGTGTGTTCGACGGTGAAGGCGTGAAAGGCGACGTCGACTTCGGCCCGACGCTGATGCTCAATCGCCAGCGCTGCATTCTCTGCACGCGCTGCGTCCGCTTCATGCGCGAGGTGGACGGCGACGCGCAAATCAACATCATCGACCGCGGCTACGGCAGCGAAATCGCGACATTTCAGGAAGAAGGCGTCCACTCGCTGATTTCGGGCAATCTCATGGACGTATGCCCGGTCGGCGCGATCACGACGCGCGACTATCGCTTCAAGTCGCGTCCGTGGGACAACCCAAACGCCGTCGACACCATTTGCACGCGGTGCGAGAAAGGGTGCAACACGACCGCGTGGCTCAAGGCCAAACCGGAATGGGCGAAGGGGTCGCGTTTGATTCGCTTCACGCCCCGCTTTGCTCCCGACGTCAACGGCTACTGGATGTGCGACATCGGCCGCTTCGACTATCACTGGATCGAGAGCGACGATCGCCTGCGGAAGCCGATGATGAAGGACGCGCGCGGCACGCTGCAGCCGGTTGCGTGGCATGACGTGCAGCGCCAACTCGCCGACAGGCTGTCGGCCGCGGGCCGCGCAAATGCCGACGCGGTCCGCTTTCTGCTATCGGCTCACGCGTCGCACGAAGAGCTGTTCCTCTTCCGCCGTCTTGCCGAGGAGCTTGTCGGGAACACGCACGGCGTCACCGCCGCGTGGACGACCTCGACGAAGTCGCAGCCGCCGAATACGAAGTTCGTCGTTCCCGACATCGACGCGCCGAACGTCTCGGGTGTGACCGCATTCGGACTCGGCCACGATGTCGCAGGTCTGCGTGCGGCTGTCGAAGCAGGGCGCGTATCGGCCCTCTACGTTTTCGATCCAGGTCCGTCGACGATCGGCGACGTCACGTGGATCGGCGAGGCGCGCGCAAAGGGCACGCTGCCGCTGTTGATTGTGCAGGGCGTATTGATGACGCCGCTCACCGCAGCAGCCGACTTCGTCCTGCCCGGCGCATCCTCGTCGGAGAAGGAGGCGTCCTATACGAATGGAGAGGGGCGTCTTCAGGCAGCCTCGCGAGCGCTGCCGCTAGTCGGCGACTCGATGGAAGACTGGCAAATCCTCGTGAACCTCGCCAACGGCCTTGGCGTGGCGATGCGGTATGCGGACGCCGCTGCGGTCAGGGCGGACATCGCAGGACGCTTTGCGGACAACAGTGCCTTGAGCGGCATCTCGTCACTCGTCTTCGGACAGCCGTTGGAAGGCCGGGATTGGCTGCAATCGAGCAATCCGTCCGAGCGATGGAAGTGGGATTTCATGTATCAGGATCTGCCTCCAGTGAAAGGCGCCGTCGAGCTGACCTCGCTCCCGCCGGAGCCTATCGCTGTCATTCCGCTCAAAGAAGTGAAGTGAGAAAGGGCGTCCTCGGCGTTGCTCTTTTGCTGAGCGCGACCGTCGCTCAGGCTCAGTTGCGG
>Ga0068871_100000622_pt1 | contig 24425 bp, 20 predicted proteins | sample KBSMisM72_FD_72750 | JGI IMG/M metagenome (GOLD analysis project Ga0068871, IMG submission 72750) | Miscanthus rhizosphere microbial communities from Kellogg Biological Station, Michigan, USA - KBS Miscanthus M7-2 | ecosystem: Host-associated > Plants > Roots > Rhizosphere > Soil ...
ATTCGTTAAAAGATATCGAGGTTTTGTTTGAGGGTATCCAGCTAAAAGATATCACCACGTCCATGACCATCAATGCGACGGCTTCTATTTTGTTGGCGATGTACATCGCGTTAGCAAAAAAACAGGGCGCGGATCTGAAGCAACTGTCAGGTACAATACAGAATGATATATTAAAGGAGTACGCGGCACGGGGCACTTATATCTACCCGCCTGGTCCATCTATGCGACTGATCACTGATGTGTTTGAATACTGTAGTAAAGAAGTACCTAAATGGAATACCATCTCCATATCAGGTTATCATATCCGCGAAGCAGGGTCAACCGCAGTGCAGGAACTTGCTTTTACTTTAGCTAACGGTAAAGCTTATTTGCAGGCTGCTTTAAACAAGGGATTAGATATTAATGTATTTGCGAAGAGACTATCCTTCTTCTTTAATTGCCATAATAATTTCTTTGAGGAAATCGCCAAGTTTAGGGCAGCGCGAAGGATGTGGGCGCATATTACAAAGGAACTGGGCGCGACTGATGCAGGTGCTCAAAAGCTCCGTTTTCATACCCAAACCGGCGGTTCAACATTGACTGCTCAGCAACCCATGAATAATATTGTCCGTGTAAGCAACCAGGCATTGGCAGCGGTGTTAGGAGGAACGCAATCATTACATACCAATGGTTATGACGAAGCGCTTTCGTTGCCAACTGAAGCAGCAGCAAAGATCGCTCTGCGTACGCAGCAGATCATCGCTTTTGAAAGCGGTGTGACTGATACGGTTGATCCAATGGCAGGCTCCTATTTTATAGAGGAGCTGACCAATGAATTGGAAAAAGCCGCACAATTATATATTGATAAGATAGACGCTATGGGCGGTGCCGTGAAGGCCATTGAGCAGGACTACATCCAGCAGGAGATTGCCAGCTCAGCTTACGAATACCAAAATGAAATTGAAAGCGGTGAGCGGGTTATTGTAGGTGTAAACCGCTTTGTGCAGGAAGAAGCTCCTGCCGAAAATATTTTCCGGGTTGATGACTCCATCCGTAAAATGCAGATTGATAAAATTAATGCGCTCAAGGCATCCAGGGATAATAAAGCTGTGCATGAGGCACTTCAGCAACTTGGTGATGCTGCAAAAGGAGAGGCTAACCTGATGCCTTATATATTAGCAGCCGTAGAAGGTTATGCAACACTGGGTGAAATAGCCAACTGTCTTCGGGCTGTTTTCGGCGAATATTAAACAATAAGGCTGGAATTGCTGTATTATATCAGATAAATATCTGATTGTTCTTTTTCAAATAAAATTATTATCTTGTAGAATGGGATTTTAACGATTGTTATTATTCCGTGTTTTTTCGCCAAACAATTAAGTATCTGTTAACGTAAACAGTATAAACATATGTTGATAAAGTGCGTGAGTTGCGTGACGAAAATGAAAAAAATGCCTTAGCAATGCGGAGAGGCAATATTCTGGAAGAAATGCAGAATATAGGATTTTTCTTTAGAAAAAGCGCAATATTAAGTGTTAATTAAAGGTGAATTATTTAGATAAAATTTTAAAATTTAATTTTTTAATAAGGTTTTTTTTTGAATATTCGATGTTCCGTAACAGGCCCTTTTGATGAGTCGCTGAGGGGGTGAAAATCAAGATTTTAATAAAATATATATGGATAAAACTTGTACAAACGTTTGGAATAGCTGCCTTCAAATCATTAAAGACAACATCCCGGCGCAAAGCTATAAGACTTGGTTCGAGCCAATCAAGGCCTTGCGCATGGAAGGAAGCGTCCTGACGATACAAGTGCCAAGTTTGTTCTTCTACGAATGGCTGGAAGAACATTATGTAGGTTTGCTGCGTAAAACTATAAAGAAGCAGCTTGGAGAAGAAGGACGCCTCGAATACAATATTGTAGTAGAGCAATCATCGAGTAAACCGTACACCACCAATATGCCGTCGACCGGCAATGGTGCCGAGACAAAGAATCAATCCATGCCTGTTCCTATATCAATTAATAAGGATATCAAAAATCCTTTTGTGATACCAGGCTTGAAAAAACTAAATGTAGATCCGCAACTGAATCCAAACTACACCTTCGAAAACTTTGTTGAGGGTGATTGTAATCGTTTGGCCCGTTCTGCCGGATATGCCGTAGCGGCAAAACCGGGCGGTACCTCATTCAACCCATTGATGATATATGGCGGTGTTGGTTTAGGTAAAACTCACCTGGCACAAGCCATAGGTAACGAAATTCGCGTAAAGCTACCGGATAAATTGGTGCTTTATGTATCATGCGAGAAGTTCACTCAACAATTCGTTGACGCGCTTAAGCACAATAACATTAACGACTTTGTAAACTTTTACCAGGCTATTGATGTGCTGATCATGGATGATGTGCACAACTTTGCCGGTAAGGAAAAAACACAGGATTTCTTCTTCCATATTTTCAATCACCTGCACCAGTCGGGCAAACAGCTGATCATTACATCAGATAAAGCGCCTAAAGATCTGGCTGGTTTGGAAGAACGTTTATTGTCACGTTTTAAATGGGGGTTATCAGCCGATCTGCAGGTTCCTGATCTGGAGACGCGTATGGCGATCCTTAAAAATAAGATCTACCAGGATGGTATCGAGTTATCAAATGACGTGGTTGAATATGTAGCCCACAACATTGATAATAACGTGCGTGAGCTGGAAGGGGCTATGGTATCCCTGCTGGCTCAGTCAACCCTGAATCGTAAGGAGATCGACCTGAACCTGGCGAAACAGATGTTGAAGAACTTTGTAAAAAATTCTTCAAAAGAAATTTCAATGGAGTATATCCAGAGCCTGGTATGCGAGTATTTTGAAGTGCCGATCGAGATGGTGAAATCTCAAACCCGCAAACGCGAGATCGTTCAGGCCCGTCAGATATCTATGTACCTGGCAAAGGCACATACCAAGAGCTCACTAAAATCAATCGGCAGCTTCTTCGGTGGCCGCGATCACTCAACCGTGATCTACGCTTGTCAGACAGTAGAAGACCTTATCGATACCGATAAGAAATTTAAAGGTTACGTAGCCGATATCCAGAAAAAGCTAAAAATGTCGTAATTGACTTTGTTGATATTAAAAACGCCATTGTGAAAGCAATGGCTTTTTTTGTTTAGAAGGAATCCTCAAATATAGATTTCATATATCCCTGACTCGTCGTTGTTGAGGAAGGCATTTATTTCTCCCTCAAGGGGCGGTAACCGGCTGCAGATTTCTTCTGTTCCGATATTGCCCGTTCGCAGCCAGATTATTTTCGGTGGGAATGAAAGTAAATTCTGTATTTCGGTAAAATCCTCATCGAAAGTTAAAATGGTATACTCGTTTTCCTTAGCGGATTTCCAAGTGAAAATGTCTGATAATCTTTGCCCTTATTAATTTCATTTGCAGGAAGAATGTTCCATTGAGGAATGAACTTTCTAATTCGCCACGAAATATTCTCATTGGCAATTAAACGTATACTCATGCCACCTTAATTATTCTTTCTTTGTTGGCAATTAACCCAGGGTTATCCTCTATCCACAATCCCATAAAAAGCTTGCCGATAATTATCACCAACAGGAATAACGGTATCGCCAATAAATATCCGGCTGCGTTCAATGGCTGAGATATGCCGTAAGGCAACGATGTATGATTTATGCACCCGCACAAAATCCTTCTGAGGAAGCGACTCTCCGATCTTTTTCAATGTTTGCAGGCTAAGCACCCGTTCATTGGACGTGTTAATTGATATGTAGTTCTGCAGCCCCTCAATAAACAGAATGTCTTTTAGATTGACTTTTTGTATCCGATGCTCTGTTTTTACAAAGAGGTATTCCGGAGCTGTTTCCAGACTTGTTTGAACACTCTTATCCGTTGATTTGCTAATAACCTGCTTCGCTTTTTCTGCAGCACGGTAAAATCTCTCAAATGCTATGGGTTTAAGCAAGTAATCGATCACATCATGCTCGAAGCCGTCGAGTGCATACTTGGAGTAAGCAGTAGTCAATATCACTTTACATTGCTTACCTGCTATCTTCACAAATTGTAGGCCGGTCAACTCCGGCATTTGTATATCGAGGAAAACCAGGTCGATGTCTTGCTCGCGGATCATAGATAACCCTTCAATAGGATTTGTTGTTGATTCTACTAGTTCCAGAAAGGGGATTTTTCGTGTATAGTCCGCCAATATATCAATGGCCAAAGGTTTATCGTCAATGATCAGGCAGCGGATACTCATGCAGTTTTTAGTAGCAAGTTAACGTTATAATGTTCCTGATTGTCAATAATGTCTAGTTGGTGTCGGTTAGGATACATCAACTCCAATCTGCGACGGACGTTGCTCAGTCCAATTCCGCCTGTTTTATCTTTCTGGTCCTGGTTTTTTTTGTTGCTAACCGAAAAGCAAATATTACCGTCACCTGTTAGCAGTTTTATACGGACCGGGTTTGACGGATCGTTTAATACGCCATGCTTAAAAGCATTTTCCACAAAAGAGACAAACAGCAGTGAAGCGACTGTGTATTCTCCTAAAACACCTTCTGCAGCCATTTGAATGTGGGCATTCCCTTTGGCGCTGATTAATTGCAGTTTTATCAACGTTTCCAGGTATTGTATTTCCTGCGCCAGCGGCATAAAATCCTCCGTTCCCTCACGAAGCATGTAGCGCAAAAGTTCCGAAAGTTTCAGCACTGCTTCTGGTGCCTGATCCGATTTTTGATAAGTAAGCGAATAGATATCATTCAACGTATTGAACAAAAAATGTGGGTTAAGTTGAGACCTCAGAAAGGCCAGTTCTGCTGTTGATTTTTCCTTTTGTAGCTCTTGCTGCAGCTGCCTTGTTTTATACCAATTTTCCGCAAAAAAGTACATCAGTCCGTATATAAAGTATTTAGGAAAATAATACCAGAATACGTTCTCGGTAAAGTCAGAAACCGGCCATGGGTGCCCTCTGTAATTATCGAATCCCAATACAGGCAAAAAGAAAAAATACTCCAGTGAATATCTTAATACCACAGCCCCCGCTACCGTGAGTAGAAATATTAAGACGGCCTTGAAATATTTCCGTGCAACAAATAATTGAGGAGCTACAAAATAATAGGCGCAGTAAAAGCAGAAAACCGGTATAGCCAGGTAGCCCGTTTGGATGATTAAAATTTTAATTGAACTAAGCGCGCCGGCAGCATGGTCGGGAGCACTAAGGTTTCTTGAATAAGCGAACCATATATTGCTGATCAGCATTAAACTCCAAACAGCAATATGCAGGTATATGATATGCTTGCGCTTCATCCATTAAATATACAGAGCATTTAAATGCTGTTCGCTATAAAATGTACGAACTGCCAGTTTTTAATGATGAAACCGTTTTTTGAACAAACGCGGGTTCGTCATTAATAATAGCGTATTCGTCAATTGTATTCTTTTAAAGTCGAGGGCCAATCTGATTTTTACTGAAAATACGATCACAATGAAAAAATCAGCCTATATTCTCTTAATAGCTCTTTTGCCAATATCAGCCTTTTGCCAGGATCAGCTTAAGGTAACCGTTCATCCCGGCGTGGAGTTATTTACCATTATCCAGATATTGGCTGATAAATACCCTCAACCTAATCCATCAGCGTACAGTAAGGAGGCCCTGGAATATTTTGGTAAATACAAAGATCACCCAGCGGTGAAAAAGGCGATCTCATTTGATAAAACTTATACCGACCTGGTAGAGCTCGGCTGGTGCATGAGCGACTTCCCGAATATTAAGATATATGAGCCGGCGGATTTGCAGTGGTACAAAATGTACGGCAAAGAAAATGTACTGGAGTATATGAAGTTATGCAAGGACTTCTTTTACGATACCAAATTCTGGGATTTTTACCAGAAGCATAGGGTCCGTTATGATAAGTGGGGAGATGACTTGAAGGTGAAGGTTGACTCTGGTAAACTCATCGGAAAGTTGCAGGATTTTTACCGGTATCACTCCGATGTGCACTGGTATATCTGTATCGACCCGCTGAATAGCTGGGGCTCGCATGCCATCATGACCAAAACGCTCAATCCTCAGTTTTCTGACTGGCTGGTTTACAATACTGGTTATTTCGACAGAGAGGGGAATGGCCAAAAAGACCCTTATTTTGAGTTTAAGGATTTTGATAACCTGGTTTGGCATGAAGGGGGCCATGTGTATGTCAATCAACTCTTTCAAAAGTATAAACAGCAAATTGATGAATTATCTTACTTGTTCAATAAAGATGATATTGGCATGAAGCGAAACAACATCACCACCTGGGAATACTGTTTTGATGAAAATTTGGTAAGATCGATATCCGCGGTCCTTTACAAGAAATACCGAAGTGAGCGCGCCTTTAAGCGTCAGCAGGCACGCGAAATAGCAAGTGATTTTATTTATGTGGAAGACCTGGTACCGTTCATCTACGATAATTATATGCAGAGTAATAAATACAAGAATTTTGCAGAGTTTTTTCCTGAAATATTAAAATATCTGAAAAACAAATACCCGCAAAAAAGCTGATCTATAGTTCGCCCAACCTCATCAATGCATAAAACAGCCCGGTGCAGTGCAATGCCTGGGCTATTTTATGATTTAACAAAAGGTCTTTTGTCTCGGCTAGGGTGAATTCTTCTACTACGATATCTTCCTGCTCGTCCAGGTGTTGATCCTGTACTTTTTTACCGCCTTTGGCCAGGTAGCAATAGGTATGGTTGTTGGCAGTAGACGGGTTAGCATAAACAACCGTAAGCAGTTCAAAGTCATCAAACTGGTAGCCGGTTTCCTCCAGCAATTCACGGCGCATGGCGTGTTGCGGTTCTTCTCCCGGATCGATCACGCCGCCGGGAATTTCCAGCGAAACGATCTCAGCCGCATGACGGTATTGGTGCACCATCAATACTTTATTATCCTCGGTAATAGCTACTGCGTTTACCCAATTACTGTATTCAAGTACGTAATAATCTTCAACAATATGTCCGTTGGGCATTACGCATTTGTCAGTTCGTAACGTGGCCCATGGGCCTTTATGGATATAATGGGAGGAAAGTTTTTTCCAGGTAAGGTCTTTCATTTGTTCAATTAGTGAATTAGCGAATAAGTGAATTAGTGATTGACAAGATTAGAAAAATTACAAGGTAAATTATAATTAACCTTTCTAAAATCACTCATTCGCTAATTCACTCAATCACTAATTAAAAATCTACCAGCTTCCGCTGCTGCCGCCGCCGCCAAAGTCGCCGCCGCCGAAACCGCCGAAGCCACCTCCGCTATCTCCGCTGCTGCCACCGCCACCCCAACTACCGCCGCTGTCGCCACCTGAGAAGCCCCCCCAGCCGCCACTGTTACGGCCAAGCATGGCTCCGCCCAGGAACCACCAGAACGGACTTGCACCGCCGCGGCTATCGATGATATGCCCACCGCCACCACGGTTGCGGAAAATAATGATCAATATCACTACAACGATAATAATAAGTATTATGGCGCTGCCACCAATGTTTTTAGCCTGTTGCTGCGGCTTTTTGGGCGATTTGTATTCTCCTTTTACATACTTAATGATATCGTTGGTGCCCGCATCAAGACCTGCATAATAGTTGCCTGCTTTAAAATTGGGCCTGATATCATTTTGAATGATCTCGTGGGTAATAATATCAGGTAATACGCCTTCTACGCCATAGCCGGTTTGAATGGCTACTTTGCGATCGCCGATGGCTACCAATATCACCACGCCGTTGTTTTTTCCTTTTTGACCAACTCCCCAGGCGCGGCCCAATCGTTGTGCATAATCATTGATATCGTAGCTACCAACCGATTTCAGGATCACCACCGTAATTTGGGTAGAGGTGGAATCGTCGAATGCAACCAGTTTATGCTCCAGTTGCTGCTGCTCCGAATCCGATAGCGTATTGGTGAAATCCGTAACCAGCGTATTGGGTTTTGGAGGGAGCTCCTGTGTAAATGCCAGCAGTGTGCACAGCATCAAACAGGTAATAAATAATATCTTTTTGAACATGATCTTAATTTTTATTCGCCGTCCATGAAGGCAATATCATCTGATAGTTCATTTGATCCGTTGGCCTCGTGCGGGAAGTATTTTTGCAGATGATCGCCGGCTATTTTAAGCCCGGTAACAATGCCCTCAACCAAATCGCCATATTTAAAATGGTTAAGCATATTCTCTTTAGCATCGTCCCAGAAGTTGGCCGGAACGGTTTTATTGATACCGCGATCACCTATAATAGCAAATTTACGGTCGACCGTAGCCAGGTAGATCAATACCCCATTGCGCAACTTGGTTTTGTGCATATCCATCTGGTGGAAATATTTAGCTGCGCGGTCGAGTACATCTTCGTTGCAATTTTTTTCGATACAAACACGTATCTGGCCCGAAGTATGTCGTTCGGCATCCTCTATCGCCCTGCGGATACGCAGCTGTTCGTCCTCATTAAATATAGGCATGGCTTATAATGATTGATTTAGTGAATGTGTGAATGAGTGAGTAATAAAATAATTCACTCATTCACTAACTCACTCATTCACTAATTAAAATTGAACCTTAGGTGCATTTGCTGCCGCAGCGTCTGCCTGGAAATACCCTTTCTCGGTAAAGCCACCCATCCTGGCAATAAAATTAGTCGGGAACTGTTTGATCTTGGTATTGTATTTCGTTACCGCATCGTTGAAATCATTTCTTGCAACCGATATACGGTTTTCGGTGCCCTCCAATTGAGCCTGTAAACCGCTGAAGTTTTCAGTAGCTTTTAGTTCAGGATAGCGTTCTGACGCAACCAGCAAGCGGCTTAATGCACCACTCAATTCGCCTTGTGCAGACTGGAATTTCTGGACGTTTTCAGGGGTCAGTTTGTTTGGGTCTACTTGTATTGAAGTAGCTTTAGCGCGTGCATTGGTTACATCAACCAAAGTGCTTTTTTCGAAATTGGCAACACCTTTTACAGTAGCAACCAGGTTCGGAATCAAGTCAGCACGGCGCTGATAACTAGTTTGGACTGATCCCCATTTAGATTGAGCGGCTTGATCAAGGCTTACGATGTTGTTATAGCTTGAGCAGCCACCACAACCACCAATTAACAGGATAGCAACGATTACAATTATAACAATGTAGGATGTTTTCATTTTTTTATGTTCTTATTTAAAGGTTGAATTTACTACTTTGATTGCAAAACACATACCGTTGTTACAAATTGTCTTTTTGTCAGGAATGATAAGGGCATAAAAAATCTCTCCTTGTTGGGGAGAGATTTGCGGGTTGGATCAAGCTGAGGCTCTCGAAGCATGCTGACAAAGACCTTTCCGCACACACTTCGAGTGCCTCAGTGTGAAACCCATTTATAATGACGTTACTTATTCACACTCGCACTTCTATCACCCTTTAACTGAAAATCCGGGTGACCGCATTGCCATAACACAAAAGCAAACTGATCTGCAAAATTGGCAAAGGTTACGCTTTTGTCTTCTGTAAAGTGGCCATCGTCATAGTTTACTTTAAGTATTACCGGTCGGCGGGATGCTGATGCATTTTGCAATGCGGCGGCGAGTTTCCCTGGTTCCCAGGGCACGACGCGTGGGTCGTTCCATCCGGTAACACAGATAACCGCCGGATATTTGGTGCCATATACCACATGCTGCATGCCATCCATTTCGTATAGGGCCTTGCATTCAACGCTATCTTTTACCGTGCCAAATTCGGGTATGTTAACCGGCCCGTTTGCGCTAAACTCTAACCGCATGGCGTTGGCGCAGCCTACGTTGCAAATAGCTGCGGCATACAGATCGGGCCGCTCGGTGATGGCACGACTAATCAAAATACCTCCGGCGCTGGTGCCTGTTCCGGCCAATTTTGCAGGAGTGGTATATTTTTCGGTTATCAGGTATTCGGCACAACTGTTAAAATCTTTCCAGGTATTGGGCTTGGTAGTTTTGTAGCCGGCCTTGTACCAGGTTTCGCCCTTTTCGCTTCCTCCCCTCACGTGTGGATAGGCTATAACTACCCCTTTGGTAGCCAATCCTGTCTCTTCATAATCAAAATAAGGTGTCATGCTGATGCCGTAGGCCCCATAGCTATCCATCAGGCAAACATTATTACCATCCAGCTTTGTTCCTTTTTTGTAGATGATAGAAAGAGGGATCATAGTTCCGTCATGTCCCTTCACTTCTACTTCTTTTACTTCTAAGTTTTTATACTCAGCAGGGAACACGGGTTGTTTGTTAAATGTACCCGGTTTATATACTTCTGCCTTTGCGTTGAAATCGAATTCGGTATAGGGCTTTATCCATGAAGTAATACCAACCGTACAATCATTAGTTGTATTGTTGATACAAAAAGTACCGGCTGTGCCCGAGAAAGGCAATTTCAACTCAGCTATTTTGCCGGTAGCCACGTCGTATTTTGAAACATGGCTGTTAATGCCGTCACTATAGGTAAGAAATACATAGTCTTTGCTGTGGGTGATCGATTCCAACGTCTGGTCCGTTTTTTCTTCGGCAACTGTTTGGGCCTTGCTCCAGTCTGGATTTTTAATATCGGTAACCAGCAGTTTATAGTTTTTAACTCCTTTGGAAGTAATGGCAAATACCTTATCGCCTACCAGCTCCAATCCCCGTACCAATTTATCTTCCCTTGTGCAAAGCGGCTTCCATTGGATTTTGCCTGAATAAAATTGTGAGATAGGCGCGTAATATAATTGCATTTCATTTTCGACGGTTCCTACACCTGCAAAAACATAGTTTTTATTATCATTAGTAGTAAATATAAACGGATATGCTTTGGAGTCGATCTTCAGATCGGGATAGCTGCCATTGCTGAAAAAATCAACATCTGCGGCTGTGCCTGTTGCGCCAACCTTATGCAGTTTGGTTTTTGGGTTCAGGCGGGCCAGCGGATCTTTATTGTCGGCGCTTTTTATCCATAGATATAAAACCGATTTATTGTCGAAGCTCCAACCTTCAACTCCCATTGTAGGGTACATTTTATCTTTCAGGAACTTCTTAGTGCCTACGTCCATAATTTTTACCGTTCCTATTTCCCCGCCGCCTTCGGTATAGGAGATGGCCACATATTTGGCATCAAAGCTGGGTGAGAAATTCTGGATGGATAATGTTTTCCCTTTAATATAGGTCTGCGGATCAAATAATAATTGTTCGGCGCCATTCATCCCTTCACGGTAATATAATTTGCCAACCTTTTCGCCTGGGGTAGTTTTGCGGTAAAATATGCGGCCCTTCATGTAGGTACGTTCATTAATCTTTGGTGGTTGCAGTTTGTCAAGCTTTTTCCATTCAGCTATCAATTCATCCCTTCCGGAGATATTATTTAAAGTGAATTTGCTGTAATCCGCCTGCTGTTTGAACCAGTTTACAACGGATGAGTCTTTAATATGCTCCAGCCATCGATAGGGATCTTTGTACGTGACACCAAAATAGGTATCGGTGCTGTCGACAGTTTTGGTTTCGGGTAGTTTTACTTGTGCGGATGCAGAAAGAAAACAAAGGCACATAGCTAAAAGGATCAACTTTTTCATGACACAAAGGGTTTAAGAAGTTAATAGTTAACCAGGCGGGGTAGGTAGTATAAAATTATAATATAAATAATTGATAATCAATAGTAAAACTACGTTTAAATTATTCACACTTACGAGTAATATTACGCCATAGCGAAGGTTGATGATGGCGTAGCCTGACTGTAGCAGTTGTAACGAGTGTAAGCTCACTTAATAAGTGTTACAGTCTATGATTAACGATTTTTTAGTGACTGAGTAAATAGTTGAATTGATTTTTGTAGAGTATATTAGTGGATTATTACCAAACCGAAGTCATAGATGCAAAATAAAATATCTAAACCGGAAGATTTAGCTAAATATGTATTTAGAAAACTAAATGGTGCAAAGATACCTTACCCTAATCCGCCATTAGCTGTTTTAAATAAGTTATTCGAATACTTGTTCTATACAAGTATGAAAACTGAAGAAGGTAATTTATTGCGAGTAACCGTTACATTAATCGATCCAAAATATCCAGATCCGTCACCTCCTATGATGATTGTAGCGGATCGATGGAGATTTGTTGAATTTGAAAAACCTATACCTTTTACAATAGAGGCATTGGTAAAATTATCTAAGGCCGCTGATCCATGGAGCTCTTCATTGGCGGTTTATTATGATAGTAAAATGAATTTAGATATATGGGGCTTAATCGATCAATCTGTTCATTATCAAAGCTTTCTGAACTATGAGGCAGAAACAGGGTCGGAACAACCCGGTATATTTCAAGCATCGATTACTGGTATTGGAAGCATTGTTGTCTTATTCGATTATGAATTGCTTGCAACATTGAAGCAAAATAAACTTGTGACTAAATATATTGATGTATTTAATTACGGTCCTATTTCTAACGTATTAAATAGCTTTCTAGAAAATTATAAACTATTAATTAATGACTTTATAGACGACGAAGGATATAAAGATAGGTGGGACGATTGGGTAAATGCAAGTTTTAAAGATACATTATCAAGACTTTTACTAAGAGTTCAAAATCATCGTCATGGCGGGGCTATTCTACTGACCAGTGATCCTACCAAAGATGTAGATATAAAGTACAAGATAGAATACAATCGCATACCCAACTCAATCATTAATTTAATTAAACGGATTATTACTAACTATTATTCCACAAGTTTGATTTTGGACAAGATGGATAATAACAAAAAAACAATCCCGATCACGCTTTACTTAGAGAGTGCTGTTTCTGAAGACGAAAAGCAAGAAACTACCGATGAACTAAAAGGTGCAATACGATTTATTGCGTCTCAAACTTGTGTTGATGGATTGGTGCTATTGAATGATCAGTTTGTTGCTAAAGGCTTTGGTGTAGTACTTAAAACTAAGGAATTACCATCGCAAATTTATATTTCTTCAACCGCATCTGCTAGTGAAAGATCTTTAACCGCGACTGATCCTAGTCATTTTGGTACCAGACATCGATCGATGTTTTCTTATTGTTGGAAGCATAAAGGAAGCCTTGGATTTGTTGTTTCTCAAGACGGAGACATAAGAGCAATTACTCGAATTGAAAATAAATTAATTGTTTGGGAAAATATAAAAACTCAGCAATTCTTACGAAGTAATAAAATTAAGCGTGTGCCGGCCCCACCTAAAAAACAATAGCATTATTGATGCTACTCTGTCTAATTTCAATATATGAGAAGAGTAACTCTTCGTCTAATGCCTATAAATATTCTTTACACTCGTTACAGCAACAAATCCACCAACAATCCTAATAATCCATCAATCGTGTTATATTTGGCGCAATGAAACGCCTATTTTTCTCAATAATGGCTGCCCTGCCTATCCTGGCATCGGCGCAAGCAAAAAAATCTGATAATTTAGTTCAATATGTGCACCCGATAATTGGTACCCAGCGCATGGGGCACGTGTTCCCGGGTGCGACTGTACCTTTTGGTATGGTTCAGCTGAGTCCCGAAACCGATACAGTGAGTTATGAAAAAGACGGGCATTACGATCCTAAGGTATACAGCTACTGTGCGGGTTATCAGTACGACGATAAAACTATAGTTGGTTTTAGTCATACCCACTTTAGCGGCACAGGCCACTCTGATCTGGGCGATTTTTTAGTGATGCCGACTGTAGGTGCACTCAAACTCAATCCCGGAACAGCAGATAAACCCGGCAGCGGTTATCGTTCTGCATTCTCCCACGCTAATGAGGTAAGCGAAGCCAACTACTATAAAGTAAAACTGGACGATTATAACATCCAGGCTGAAATGACCACTACCACCCGTGTAGGCTTTCATCAGTATACCTTCCCGAAATCGGATAATGCGCATATCGTGCTCGACCTGATGGCGGGTATTTATAACTACCCTGATAAAAATGTGTGGACGTATTTGCGGGTAGTGAATGACTCTACCGTGATCGGCTACCGCTCCACCAACGGCTGGGCACGTACACGTACGCTGTATTTTGCTATGAAGTTCAACAAACCGTTCATTGCTCATGGCTATAAGAAATATGATAAACGAGAAGTGTACGGCGGTTTCTGGGGACAATTTAACCGTACGCCCAACTTCCCTGAAGCAGCAGGCAGACAGTTGAGGGCTTATTTCGATTTCAAAACAAATGAGGGAGAGAAGATCAAAATAAAAATGGCCCTATCGCCTGTAAGCATGGACGGCGCCATAGCCAACATGCAAGCCGAATGCCCGGGATGGGATTTTGAAAAAGTAAAAGCTGACGGGCAAGACCAATGGGAAAAAGAATTGCACAAGATCGTGATCGAAGGCGGTCAGGACGAGAAGCAGAACTTTTACACCTCGATGTACCACGCCATGATCAACCCAACCATTTATATGGATGTTGATGGACAATACAAAGGATTAGACCAGAACGTGCATAAAGCAGATGGCTTTATCAATTATACCACCTTCTCACTATGGGATACGCACCGCGCACTGCACCCACTGTTCAATATCATCGATCCAAAACGCAATGCCGATATGGTGCAAAGCATGATTGCCCATTATGAGCAAAGCGCGGAGCACATGCTACCAATCTGGAGCAACTCGGGCAACGAGAACTGGTGTATGAGTGGTTATCATAGTGTGTCTGTTCTGGCAGATGCAGTAATAAAAGGCAATGCGCCTTTTGATGCCAACAAGGCTTTGGAAGCTTGTGTAGCTACCGCCCGTCACCGCGATTACGCAGGGATAGGGTATTATATGGATATGGGCTACATTCCGGATGAAAAAAACGGCAACTCGGTATCATCTACCCAGGAATATGCTTATGACGACTGGTGCATAGCACAGTTAGCCAAAAAACTGGGCAAACAGGATATTTATGATGAGTTCATCAAACGTTCGCAGAACTGGAAAAATGTATACGACCCGAAATCTGGCTTTATGCATCCCAAGCTGATGGATGGTACTTTCAGAAAAGCATTTGATCCGTTCACTACCATCAACCAGGGCTTTATTGAGGGTAACGCTTGGAACTATACGCTGTATGTTCCGCACGATCCTGCCGGGTTGATCAAAGTGATGGGCGGCAACAAACGCTTTGTGACCTATATCGATAGTCTGTTCAGCTATAATCTGCCGGATAAATACTTTGCCGAAACGGAGGATATCACTAAGGACGGCATCATTGGCAACTATGTTCACGGTAATGAGCCATCGCATCATGTCGCTTATTTGTATGATTGGACTGACAAGCCCTGGAAAACTCAGGAAAAGATACGCATGATATTAAAGGCGCAATACAAACCTGCTCCGGATGGTTTGGGCGGCAACGATGATACCGGTCAGATGAGCGCATGGTATATTTTCAGTACATTGGGTTTTTATCCGGTAGCACCTGGGTCTGATCAATATGCAATAGGCAGTCCGGCGATGAATAAAGCGGTGATCAACCTGGATAATGGTAAAACGTTTACCATTAATGTAAAGAATCAGAGTGACAAGAATGTGTACATTCAAAAGATAGAGCTAAACGGAAAGCCTTTGAATGGATTGTTTTTATCTCATGAGGACATTATGAATGGCGGGGAGATGACGTTTGTTATGGGAGCTAAACATAAGTAGGGTTCAATTGATGTGTAGGCCCGCTCAATTGCCGCGGAGGCTATGTTACTTTGTCTTGATACAAAGTAACCAAAAATCAAGTCAACAGACACTTGCTTCTTTGCGCCCGGGCCTTTGCCCGGCAATCAGACAAAACCACGGCTGCAATACTTTGCTCTACTATCGTTCGCTCGTGGCCCAAGCTTCGGCAAAGTTTGCTAATGCCTTTCCAACACACCGGCCAGCATCGTTTTGTCTGATTACACCCGAAGCTGGTCTGTTGACAGGGAAACATTAATTATGTACTGATATTAATAGAGTTTGAACCAAAGTGTGAAAAGGCCTGACAGAAAAGCGGGCCGCGCGTATGGCGTGAATGACGGTTTAGCCTTTGCAATGTGCGCAGCACGAAAAAGGCGTTAAGAACCGGCAGGACGGGATGAAGCTTTTTTCTGTCTTGATCTTTTGGTTACTTTTGGATCAAGCCAAAAGTAACTAGGCCCCAGCGGCTATGAGCTGAACGGATTATTAAATTTCCATAAATATCAATATGACTAAGAATCACAAACACCTACTGTCAATCCTTCTTTCTATTCTTTGCTTAGCGGCAAATGCCCAGCAAAAACCCTTAGCACAATTGCAGCAGCAATTTGTTGACCTGCGTTTTGGGATGTTCATTCACTTTAATATTCCAACCTACATGAACCAGGATTGGGCCGACCCGGAAGCCTCACCTTCCATCTTCAATCCAACCAAATTGGATTGCGACCAATGGGCAAAGGCTGCAAAATCAGCTAATATGACCTACGGCTGCCTTACCACCAAGCATCATAGCGGTTTCTGCATCTGGGATACGAAAACCACGGATTACAACGTGATGCATAGTCCTTACAAAAAGGATGTGGTTGGCCAATTTGCGGATGCATTTAGGAAAAATGGATTGAAAGTGATGCTGTATTATTCCATTTTGGATACACACCATAAGCTCCGTCCTAATTCGATCACTCCCGCTGATATACAGATGATCAAAGGGCAGCTGACCGAATTGTTGACCAATTACGGTCCGATAGAAGCGTTGATCATTGACGGCTGGGATGCACCGTGGTCGAGGATAAGCTATGACGATGTGCCATTTGAGGAGATATATACTTTGGTAAAAAAGCTGCAGCCTAATTGTGTGCTGATGGACCTGAACGGTGCCAAATATCCGCCTGAAGGAATTTTCTACACTGATATCAAAACCTACGAAATGGGTGCGGGACAACGTGTGTCAAAAGAGCACAACACCATGCCGTCATTAGCTTGTTTGCCTATACAAGGCAGTTGGTTCTGGAAAACATCCTTTCCAACAGAAGCAACTAAAGATGCCGCCAAACTGGTAAATGAGGATATCATCGCATTGAATAACGTAAACTGTAACTTTATTTTGAACGTAGCGCCAAACCGTGATGGTCAGTTTGACGATAATGCGTTGGCAACATTGAAAAAGATTGGCGAGCTCTGGAAAAATGCAGGTCCGGAAGCAGCACTGCCAAAGCTGGATGCACCGATCATTTCGCATAACCTGGCAAAACATCAGCAAAGCAACTCAAGCTGGAGCGATGATATGAATATCATGGATTTTGCCAATGATGATGATTTTACTACTTCGTGGATATCAAATACCACAGTAGAAAAACCCTGGTACGAGGTTGACTTTAAGAAGGAAACTGCGTTTAATGCCATCGCTATAACTGAAGAGAAGCCCAATATCAGCAATTATGTACTCGAGTATTATCACGACGGTGCCTGGAAGCCGGTATTTGATGGCACTAATCAAAAGCGTGTGAAAATTAATCGTTTCGACAGGGTTAGTGGTACGAAAGTGCGTATGAGGATATCGAAATCAGACCGCATAGCTTCGATTGCAGAGTTTGGGGTTTATGATGAGAAAAGGTAGGCAGCGTTTTTACCCATCCCGGCCTCCACTGATTTCAGGGGAGGGGTTAATAAAATAAAAAAACAAAATTCTCTCCCTACCCTTAGGGAGAGATGTCCAGCGCAGCGTCGACAGAGTGGGTAAAAACGTAGGACAGAAACTAGAGATAAAACAAAAAGTCCTCCCCAACCGGAAGGACTTTTCTATTTTAATTAACTATATGATGGAGCCGACGCAGTCGGGTATGTTCTATTTTTTTCGGGGCAGGTTGATGTATGCTATTATGCTGACGACCATGGTTACGACAAAGAATCCGATGCACCACATGATATTCGATACTGATTATCCTGCCATATAATATTGTTCACGTGATGTTAACTGACTTAATTTCTCTTTTAAAATATTCCTTGCACGGTAAAGTGTGGTACGTGATAACAATTCAGTAATGCCTAGTTTATTGCCGATCTCCTGGTGAGAATAACCCTCTACAGCATACATATTAAACACCGAACGGTATGCCTGTGGTAACTGCTGGATTAATTTCATCAGGTCGTTCACTTCCAGGTTGTTGGCATTTTGCGAAGCGGATGACATAGCACCTTCTTCGGCCATATCTTCCACTAATACCATCGGTTTCAACTTGCGATAACGGGAGATAGCGGTATGCACCATAATCCGGCGGATCCAGCCTTCCAGGTTACCGTCACCGCGGTATTTGTGCACGTTGTTAAACATTTTGATAAAACCTTCCTGCAAGATATCCTGTGCTTCGTCCCTGTCGTTGGCGTAGCGCATGCAAACAGCCAGCATCTTTGGAGCCAAGGCACGGTATAAAGCTTCCTGTTGTTTGCGATCGTTTTGCAGGCATCCTTCCCACATGCGGTTCAAATTGATATCGGTGTTCATGGCATTCATATTTGACACACCTATGCCAAACTGAATACCATTTTGTTAAATTGTTGATTTTTAGTATATTAATATTAATTTAATCTACGAAGGTGTTCGTTTTCGTTACACTGGGTGATACAAAGGCGGACGGTTTTCACCCCTGATTCTTTTCTAAAAATTAGCAAGTCGATAATTGGCTTTTTGCTAAGTTTGCATTACTAACTAAAACTTATCGCAATGCGAGGTTCAAATGTTTCAAGGGGAATTATAGTATTCGCATTTTTAAGTGTTGCAAGCTCTTGTCCATCCCCTCAAAGGAAAACAATCTCGTCTGATACTCCTAAGTTAATAATACCCCAACAACAGCCGCAAGCTGATAATGAGGAACACAAGATTTATTTAAAGGCAAATGCAATTTATTCTGGGAGTGTTTATACGAATAAGGAGAATAAGGATGTTTTTTACAGAATTGTAGAAATTCCTGAAGAAGAGAATATAGCCCTAATCGCTGAAAATATATCAATAGGCGAAGAGGGTGGAAATTATCAACTCATTAAAAGAATTCGACTGACTGACAATAATTCTTTAATGCCAAAGTTTGGTCTAAATAAAGCTGATTCAATAAAATTTATTGATAGTGTGAGGGTTGAAGGATATTTTAATGGCAAAAAAATGATAATAAATCTTGATTCGATTAAAAGGATATAATCCATTGACATAGCGCCGATCAGAAATATAGCGCAATCTCTTACCTTTGCTCTGTCCCGGATAAAAACCGGGCATCGTCATGATCAAAGAAATAGAAATTGTCTGCCAGCCGGAGCAGCACGAAGATGAAGCCGCTTTAAAAAAACTGGCTGCTGTCGTACTAAAAGTATCAACCCAACAAATTACCGGGTTAAAAATCCTTAAACGTTCCATTGATGCACGTGGCCGCAAAGTAGTTTACCGCATGCAGGTGAGGGCTTTTATTAATGAGCCCTACATTCCCGAAAGTTATACAGTTAATTACCCCAAAGTCAGCAATGCTAAACCTGTTATTATTATAGGCGCTGGTCCGGCGGGGTTATTTGCTGCTTTACAGTGCATTGAGTCAGGATTGAAGCCGATCATATTAGAGCGTGGCAAGGATGTAAAACAACGCCGTCGTGATCTGGCGAATATCAATAAACAGGGCTTGGTAAATCCGGAATCCAACTATTGTTTCGGAGAAGGCGGGGCGGGCACTTATTCGGATGGTAAGTTGTATACCCGCTCAACCAAGCGCGGTGATGTAAACCAGGTGCTGAAAATATTTGTAGCTCATGGTGCGGCGGAAGATATTTTGATTGATGCAAGGCCACATATCGGCACCAACAAATTGCCGGGAATTATCACTGCCATTCGCGAAACCATACAAAATGCCGGCGGAGAAGTTCATTTTGATACAAAAGTGGCTGAACTGATTGTCGAGTTTGGAAAAATAAAAGGCGTAAAAACATCGGACGGTGAAACCTGGAAATCGGACGCGGTGATATTGGCGACCGGACATTCGGCAAGAGATATATTCGAAATGCTGCACAAACAGAATATCCTGATCGAAGCCAAACCTTTTGCTTTAGGTATAAGGATAGAACATCCGCAGGAAATTATCGACCGGGCGCAATACCATTGTGATGTCCGGGGTGAGTTTTTGCCGCCATCGTATTATAGTTTGGTAGAACAGGTAGATGGGAGAGGCGTGTTCTCTTTCTGTATGTGCCCAGGTGGAATTATTGCACCGTGCGCCACTGAGGATAAAGAAATTGTGGTGAACGGATGGAGCCCGTCCAAGCGGAATAACCCTTATGCCAACTCGGGCACTGTGGTACAGGTGAATCTGGATGACGTGAAAGGTGATAACAGTGATCCATTTAAATTATTAAAATTTCAGCAGCAAATAGAGCAATTTGCTTTTACAGCAGGCGGAGGCAATTTAGTTGCTCCTGCACAACGCATGGTTGATTTTGTGGAAAGACGAATATCAACCGATTTGCCCAAAAACTCCTATCTGCCTGGAACAAAAAGCATCGAGTTAAGGGATATATTGCCTGATTGGATAGCCGCTAGTCTGCAACAAGCCTTGCCTATATTTGGAAAAAAAATGAAAGGCTATTATACTAATGAGGCTATATTAGTAGGTGTAGAGTCGAGGACATCGTCACCAGTAAAAGTACCGAGAGATAAAGAAACTTTGCAGCATCCACAGGTAAAGGGATTATTTCCATGTGGAGAAGGTGCGGGTTATGCAGGAGGGATTATCTCAGCAGCGATTGATGGGATCAATTGTGCGGTAGGAGTGAAGAGGATATTAGGTTGACCCTCACCCGGCCTCTCCCCTAAATTTAGGGAGAGGTGTCGACGAAGAAGACGGAGAGGGTAAATGCGTTAGGGATAGAAGCGGATACCGGCCAGTGGTTAATGCCCGTGCAGTATGAGCGGATAGCCCGTTAAAACGCCCAAATAATCTGAACCTGAATTTATAGAATTAAAGAAGGAACGGAATTCAGGTAATTCAAAAATTCAAAGAATTCGAGTTCTGACAAAAACATACAACCATGACAACATCCGAAAAACTCCAAAACGAATTGCAAAAGGTATTATCCGGCGACCCTTGGTATGGCGAGCCGGTTTATAAAACTTTGGAAAAGGTAACCTTCGAGGCTGCGTTTGAAAAACCAGATCATTCAGCGCATAACATTGCGGAGATCGTGCTGCACATGCTGGCGTGGACAGAAGAGGTAATGGACCGGATGAATGGCATGGCTGCGGGCGTTCCTTCAAGCGGTGACTGGCCCCCGACCGGTAAGCCGGAGGAACAAAAATGGCAGAATTATGTTAATGATTTGAAACTGGTGAACGTAAATTTGCTGGGTGTCATCCAGGATTTCCCGGAGGAACAATGGAGTGAACTTATAAATGACGAACGGAACCGCGAGTTAGGCAGCGGAGTAACTTATGAAGAACTGGTAAGCGGATTGATTCAGCATCATATTTACCACTCCGGTCAGGTTGCGATACTAAACAGGATTATAAATGGCTGATAAGAAAACATTGGTTTTGGGCGCTACGCCGAATGAGAGCAGATATGCTAATCTTGCTGCTAACCGATTGGTGCGCAGTGGGCATAGTATTGTGAATGTTGGTTTGAGGAGTGGTGAGGTGGCAGGTGTGCCGATTGAAAAAGCTGAAACCATACACAAGGATATTGATACGATAACGCTGTACGTTGGTCCGCAAAACCAGAAAAGGTTATACAATTATATATTAGATACTCATCCCAAGCGCATCATCTTTAACCCCGGGACCGAAAATTCCGAGCTCAAACGAATGGCAAATGAAAAGGGGATAGAAACGGAATATGCGTGTACGCTGGTGTTGTTGTCGATAGGGCAGTATTGAGGTTGGTGACTGGTTACCAGTTAACCGGTTATCAGGTGAAGGACCTAAATAGTATATTTACTGCATGAAAACCTTATTGCTTTTGTTTGCCTCCCTATTGACGTATATTTCTATACCTGCGGATCACCTCACGGAAATCAAAAAGAAGAAAGCCGAAATAGACCAATACGAGTTCAAGCATCGTAAAGAAATGATAACGCTGGTAAAACTTGAAGGTAAAAGCAAGTTGATCAAGCCTAAGTCTGAAGATCTACCTGATGATGCCGAATATGAATATAACGTGCTGAAGGACGGATCGGGGCGTATCGTACTCATCGAACAAATTCCTTGCAGTCAAAGCGGGGACTGGTATATTGAATGGAAGCATTATTTTGATGCTGATGGGAAAACTTTTTGTTTTAGTGACAGACAGTCTATATTTAATGATGAAGTGAAAGGCGGAGTTGTAGTAGATGAAACTGTAAATTATTATAATATCGAATTTAAGAAGATAGAAAGTAAGAGTAGAATGACAGATAAAGACGATAAAGCCATATCAAGAAAAAAGAGCGAGTTTGATTTTCGAGACTATAAGTACAGTATCTACAAAAATGTTGATGAATGCCTTAAAGCGTATCACATTAAATTTTAATATAGCTGTTGCTGCGATAGGATACGAATCTCCTTCGGATAATAATTATTAATCCGATTCGGCAATAATTTCGCCCATCCCAATGGCTGATTTTCATAGCACATCAGGCTCCAGCCTTTATCGTTTATATCTAACCCGGTGATATTGTCACGACGCAAGTATTGTATAGCCTGATCTTTGGTTAGTTGAGTTTGCATGAATTCATCTTTATTAATAATAAGACTAAGTGCCAGCTCATGATCGGGTACCATGTCTTTGCCCATCAGTTTGCCAATTCGTATGCCCGATTTCTTTATATATAGGTATCGCTGCAAAATAGCCATGCTTTCTTTATGCTGACGATCGATCGCCAGCCAGTCATCGTTCACCTTAAAGAAAAAGAAATCATCCGCATTATTAATATAAGGCTTTACCTGGTCAATCTCTTTAAAGTTGGGTTTCTGCTGTTCCTTATTTTTTGCAGGGGCGACTTCCCCATCGCTATCCTTCTTTTTCAGGCAGGCAGCGAACAAACCTTCGCCTTTTACTTTATCGGGATAAAAACGGTAGCCCCATGATTTGTTTTGGCTTGATTGACTTTCTACTATTCCCCAATCATCTTTAACAGGAATGCGAATACTTTCCAGGTCGAATTCATTACAAAGCCAATCCAGGATATCTTCGTTTTCCTCCATCGAATAAGAGCAGGTACTATATATAAGGTAACCATCCTCCTTCAGTGCCGGATAAACATCAGCCAGGATACGCTCTTGCCGCTGATGGCACAGGTTGACGTTTGCCTCCGACCATTCATTCATCGCATTCGGATCTTTGCGGAACATCCCTGAACCGGAGCATGGGGCATCTACCAATATAATATCGAAGAAGCCTTTCACCTTGCCGAAGTCTTTCGGGTCGTTATTGCTTACTATTGTATTAGCAGTTCCCCATCTGGTAAGGTTATCAGTAAGTACGGGAACACGGGTTTTGATGATCTCATTGGCGACAAGGAGGTCGTTTTCTTTTAAAGCAGAACTGATCAGCGTGCTTTTGCCGCCGGGGGCTGCGCATAGGTCGAGTACCTTTATACTATCGTCTTCCTTATTTATATAATACAGTATATGACTAATGAACATGGACGATGCTTCCTGCACGTAATAGCACCCGGCATGAAAAAGTGGATCGAATGTAAACGACGGGCGACTGTTCAGGTAATATCCCTCGGTGCACCATGCTACTTTTTCATGGCCTTTTATGGTGGATGGTTTAAAAGGATTCAGCCGGATGGAAGTCGGTGATTCGGCGGTTTGATGCGCTTTTGAGAAATTTTCGGCGTCCAAACCGGGTGATCCGGCGATCGAATTCAGAAAATTTGGAGGAAAAATAAGATTGCTCATATCGTTTTCAAAGATAAGAAAATCGTGAGCTTTGATGTTTTGGCCGGAAAGCCCCGGTCATCACTAAAATAATTGACCTTAGTTTACAGTGAGTTAAACATTAATTTCGATTTATTTAATATTTCTTTTTGCAGGTCTGCGAAATCTCCTTACATTTGTGTCCCCTTTAGAAAAAGAGGGTTGTTTTTTGAAAGTTTGGGACTAAAAAATAAATTCAAAAAAAGTGAAAATAACACTTGACACGAATAGATAATTATTCCCATCTTTGCAGCCGCTTCGGCAACGAAGCAAATAGCTAAAAAATTTAAATCCTGCGGGATTTTAAATATAAGTTCCCTGCGACAGGGAACGAATAAAAGTTCTTTAAAATATAAGAGATAATCAATAGCGCAGCAGGGTATATCCTTCGGGATGTGCACTGTTAAGTTAAAAAGGATAGGATGCTGTATAAAGATACAAACGTGGAAGTCTTCGGACAGAAGCAATACAGATTAACAGATTCTATTGAGTAAATAGGGTCAGAGTAGTCAAACAAAACATTATACAATGGAGAGTTTGATCCTGGCTCAGGATGAACGCTAGCGGCAGGCCTAATACATGCAA
>Ga0068871_100000624_pt1 | contig 24378 bp, 24 predicted proteins | sample KBSMisM72_FD_72750 | JGI IMG/M metagenome (GOLD analysis project Ga0068871, IMG submission 72750) | Miscanthus rhizosphere microbial communities from Kellogg Biological Station, Michigan, USA - KBS Miscanthus M7-2 | ecosystem: Host-associated > Plants > Roots > Rhizosphere > Soil ...
GGGAATGTTTATTTGCATCAGAGCGATCGTGTCAAAGCGATCGAATATTACCTCCAGGCGGCTACGCTTTTGGAAAACGCCAGCAACCAGGATAAGTTGCCTGTTCTATATTCCAATCTCTGCAATCTCTTTGACACCCAAAAAGAATTTGATAAGTCCGTGGAGTATGGTAAGCGAGCCATAGAATTATCAAAGCGCGTGGGAGATCGTTATGCCGAGACCAACGCACATATCAATATTTCAAGTGCCTACAGTCACCTGAATCAACCTGAAAAGGCGCTCGCAGAGTTGAATGAAGCACTTCCTATCGCAAACGGGAATAACTGGCTTGAACAAAGTTCAGACATCTACAACAATATAGGCGACTATTATTTCCAACGAAAAGATTATCCAAAAGCGCTCGAAAATCACCTCCAGGCCTATAACTATACCAGGCAGATGGGGAATCTTTACCATCTCTGCACGGCATGCATACATCTTGCACATTTATATCATCTCACCAATCAGCCGGAGAAGGCGTGGAAATTCATCAACCAGGCCGATACCCTTGCAAAGCAGGTGGGGTCCAGGGTTGATTTAAGAGAGATGTACATGACCCGGGCGGAGATTGAAAATAGTCGCGGCGAGTACAAGGCAGCCTATCAGTCGCTTTCCAAATCTGTACAAATTAACGACTCCCTATTCAACGTGGAAACTGCGGAAAAAGTAGCCGAAGTGGAAGAGCGGTTTCAGGGCGAAAAAAAACAAAAGGAAATTTTACAATTGCAAAATGAAAAACAAATCCAGACGCTCTCTTTGAAGCAAAAATCCACGCTTAACTATTTTCTCATCGCGTCATTGGTTGCCTTACTTGTGATCGGATTTACAGGATACCGAAATTTCAGGCACCGGCATGCCCTGGCCCGTCAGCAGGACCAGCTGCAACAGCAAAGGATCCGCGTGTTGGAAAAGGATCAATTGCTCGTCGCAACGGATGCGATGCTGAAGGCGCAGGAAGAGGAGAGAAGCCGGATGGCAAAAGATCTGCACGACGGTCTGGGAGGCCTGCTTTCAGGCGTAAAATTTTCGCTGGTGAATATGAAAGATCACATGCTGATCAATAAGGCCGACAGCGCTGTATTTGACAGATCGCTCGACATGCTCGACACTTCTATCAGGGAATTAAGAAGGGTGGCACATAATATGATGCCGGAAGCGCTCGTGAAATTTGGATTGGACGAAGCACTGAAGGATTATTGCAATGCGATCAATACAGCCAACCTGATGAGGTTGCAATACCAGTCCTTTGGCCTGGAAGAGAGAATGGACCAGAGTGTAGAAATCATCGTTTACCGCGTCATCCAGGAATTGCTGAACAATGCGCTGAAGCATGCATCAGCAACGGAAGCGCTCGTCCAGGTCATGCGTCGGGAAAATCGGTTAAGCATTACCGTCGAGGACAATGGCAAAGGGTTCGACATGCGTTGCCTGGAATATAACAAGGGCGCCGGGTGGACGAATATCTATAACCGGGTGAATTACCTGAAAGGCAAAATTGACCTGAGTGCCCAGCCCGGCAAAGGAGTTTCAGTAAATATTGAATTAATTGTATAGGCATGATCAGGGTATTTATCGTGGACGATCATCCGTTAGTGCAGGAAGGCATCAAATCTCTTCTTACCAATGAGAAGGATATTGAAGTTTGTGGATATGCCATGAATGCCCAGTCCTGCATCGGCTATTTTGTTAATAACAAAGCAGACGTGATCCTGATGGATATAAATCTTCCCGATAAGAGCGGCATCGATCTTTGCCGTGAAATCAAACAGTCCCACCCGGATGTGATGGTTCTCGGGCTAAGCACCTTTAACCAGGGAAGTTATGTGACACGGATGATGGAAAATGGCGCAAGCGGATACGTGTTGAAAAACGCCGATAAAACAGAAATGATTGAAGCCATTCACCAGGTGAGCAAGGGTAAGACTTACCTAAGCTTCGAAGCCGGTCAGGCCATGCGAAAGGAGAATTCAAATCCGGCCAGCCAGATTCCCGTGCTTACCCGGAGAGAAAAAGAAATACTGCAATTGATTGCGGAAGGTTTTACCAACCCCGAGATCGCCAGCCAGCTATATTTGAGTCCCACAACCGTCGATACCCACCGCAAGAACTTGTTGGCTAAATTGAACGTAAAGAACACCGCCAGTCTGGTCAAATTCGCCATGGAGCACGATTTGATTGGAAAATCCCCCGGATAATTCTTTGCTTTTCATTTTGCTAATCCGTGAAAACCAGCTAATTTTGCAGCTCGTTAAGTTAATCCGCACGGTCGCAATCGTGCACAAATAGCTGATAATCATGAAAGAGCAAATTCATCCCACGTCTTATCGTTTTGTAGTTTTTAAGGACACGAGTAACGGGTATACATTTTTGAGCCGTTCTACCGCTCCCAGCAAGGAAACAACCACCTGGGAAGATGGGAAAGAATATCCGCTGATCAAATTGGAAATTTCAAATACTTCCCATCCGTTCTATACTGGCAAGAACGTGCTGGTTGACACCGCCGGTCGTATCGATAAATTCAAAAAACGTTACGAGAAAAAATCGTAATCAGGTAACCGAATTGAAGATCCCTTCCCCGCCAAGGCGGGGAGGGGATTTTTATTTTCTCTCCTTCATCCAAGGCGCTATTTTCGCCGTTCAAATGAAAAGCTCATGAGAAAACAAATTGCAGCAGCTAACTGGAAAATGAACCTGAGTATCGACCAGGCAAAATCATTGCTGGACGAATTGCTGGCTCAACCGCGCAATATCAATGAGAACCAATGGGTGGTTTTTGGTGTTCCTTTCCCATACCTGACCATGGCATTGGACAAAATCAAGGGAAGAAAAAATTTCGCCATCGCTGCGCAAAATTGTTACTCCAAAAAATCCGGCGCTTATACGGGAGAGGTATCTGCGGAAATGTTGAAATCGATTGGTGTGACACAGGTCATTCTCGGCCACTCTGAGCGAAGAGAATATTTTTCTGAAACCAACGCCATGCTTGCGGATAAATTAAATCTCGCTCTCGAATACGAATTGACTCCCATTTTTTGCTGCGGTGAACCGCTTTCCATCCGTGAAGCTGAAACGCAAAATGGCTATGTAGAACAACAGCTGCGCGAAAGTTTGTTTCATCTGTCACCCGAACAATTGCTGAAAATTGTTATCGCCTATGAACCCATCTGGGCCATCGGTACAGGCAGAACAGCAAGCTCTGCCCAGGCGCAGGAAATGCATGCGCACCTTCGTTCCGTGCTGGCCGGTCAGTACGGCCAGGCGCTTGCAGATCAAATCTCCATTTTATATGGCGGAAGTGTGAAAGCCGGAAATGCAGTTGAACTTTTTGGTTGTCCCGACGTGGACGGCGGTTTGGTTGGCGGCGCTTCTCTCCAGGCTGCAGAGTTTTCGGCTATTATTGGAGGGCTGAAGTAGCCGACGCTTCCTGCCTAACTTCCCTGGCAAATTCAGGATAGACATTGCTGATATCCGCAGGGCGATGATCATTGAGCTTGTCCAATTCAAGAATCGTTCTTAACTCATCATCGGAGCGATGAAACATCGGCGAAAATTTTTCCCCGTACAAAATTTCGCTCGCTGTGTAAGAAGTGCGCGCCTGCACGACATTAGAAAAAGATTCATCAAATGCCTTCACAAAAACCAATATCTCAGCCTTGAGATCAGCAAGATCCTTTTGTCTGAGTTGCGTAAGCGGGCTGCTTTCACCGATCGGGTGAACGACGGTCCAGCTAAGTGCAAGCGCTACAACTTTGTCGAGTTCCAGTTCCAGTGGATAGAATTTATTTGCCTGTGTTCCATTAACGTCCGTAGTCACAGCAAGTGTGAGCCTTACCTCAGCATCGGTGAGATAATTGTTTTTATAGGGAACCAATCTTAGCATTAATCCCACGCCATCACGGTAGGGTGCAATCAACGCATTTTCGCTGAATTTTAGGAATGCCTGCGGCCTGGAAAACCGACCGTAAAACAATCCCGTAGCGATTGCAAAATTGAGCAGGCCAAGAAAGGCCTCGAAAGTGGCTACGGCGCTGGCCCAGAAACCTACGGGGCTGATTCGCCCATAACCAACTGTTGTAAAGGTTTGTGTACTGAAAAAGAAGACCTCTGAAAATTTTTCCCATTCGGTTCCCGCCCGGATTCCAACCAGGTGTTCAGTGCCTATAAGATAGTAGACACCTGCAAACAACAGGTTAAGGGTAATATAGGTGAACAACAGGATCAGGAAAAAATGGCTTCTCCTAATGCTGATCATGTAATGATACCAACTGATCCGGTCCAATAAGGGTATTCCTTTCTTTTCGACATTGGGCTGTCCGTCCTTTTGTACCAACCTGCCGCCGTAAAGGGACGTATTGGTTCCAAAGCCGGTATTGTCCTGGCTACGGGCTCTGCTGTTTATTTTATGAAGCGTGGCCATTGTATACTAAACTGGGATATTTTATTGTTTATTTGTAAGTACTTACCCAAAAGGCTAATCAAATTTAAGGTTTTCATCGCGAAGGCTAGACCATTCCAATGACCCTGAAAAAACTCATATACCAAAGTATCGTTTGGAGGGGCATGTTCTTCGCCTCATCGCTGGTGTTGAACATATTGATCGCGCGCTACTACCAGGCTTCGCTCAGCGGCTGGATCTATTACATTATCAATTTCTATACCTTCATTCTACTCCTGCTCAGCCTGAGCCTTGAGTCGGGAATCGGATATTTCGTATCCAAAAAAGATATATCGGCCAGCCGCCTCCTGAACTTTTCCATGCTGTGGACGGTGGTAGCAGGCGCTTTTGTTTTCGTCTTGTTTTATTGGCGCAGGGGTGACACATCCGCCGGTATTTCTCACCCGCTCTACCTGTTTTCGGCACTTTGTTATGTTTGTGGGAATTTACTGATCACTTATTGTTCCAATCTTTTTTATGCGGAGAAAAATTTCTGGCTCCCGAACTGCCTGCTCGTCGGCATCAATATTATACTGATCCTGCTGGTTATACCTTTCGGCATCTGGTTCCCATTCTTATTGGAGGGAGAACGATATCTTTTCATCTATTTCTTCGGTTTTCTTTTGCAGGGGCTGCTGCTGCCCATCGTATTCAAACTTCGTTATTTACCGACCTGGGAAGGTAAACTTCCTTCCGTGGAGGAGTTTAAAAAATTGCTTCGCTATTGCCTCGCTGCTTTTACGGGCAATGTAATTTTCTTTTTGCTCTACCGCATCGACTACATTTTTGTTAAGAAATATTGTACGGCACAAGACCTTGGAAATTATATCCAGGTTTCCAAACTCGGACAAATGTTTATACTGCTTCCCATCATTTTCGCCAGTGCGATCTTTCCACTTACAGCTGGCGGACAAAGAGAAGAAGTGAATCATGTGTTGAAGATTATGACAAGGATACTGCTCGTATTATTGGGCAGCTGTTGCCTGGTTCTCGCATTGACTGGTAATTGGCTGTTCCCATTTGTATTCGGTGAAAGCTTCTCCAGGATGTACAAGCCTTTTCTCTTGTTAATCCCGGGTATCCTCGCATTATCGAGCCTGAATCCTCTTGCGGCCTACTACGCCGGCAAAAATCGGCTGGGTGTCAACGTAAAGGGTTCTGTATTCGCGCTGATGGTGATCATTGCGGGAGATATCATTTTCATTCCCCGCTTTGGCACTCAGGCCGCGGCCGCCGTAAGCAGCCTGGGTTATATGGTCTACTATTTTTACGTGCTTCGAATTTTCACCCATGAATACCAGGCAAGCATAGGCGAATTTTACCTGATCCGGAGTTCCGACTTTCGCTGGCTGAAAACACTAATCCTGGAAAGCATCGAAAAGAAGTAGGGGATTTACCAAAAACCGAAGTTTAAAATTTTTCTGTAATTTCTTGCCATGAAGATCCTCTGGCTGGCCAGTTGGTATCCAAGCAAAGTAGACGCATTCAACGGTGATTTTGTGCAAAGACAGGCAATGGCTTTGTCGTTATATCAGCCGCTGACGGTCATCTATACCGTAAAGGATACCCAAAATATGTTCGAGAGCTATCCGCACACCGAAATTACGGTGAGAGGAAACCTGACTGAAATTATTATCTATTATCGCGTCAATGGGGGTCCCTTCAGCCTCATGACCAAAATGAATTCCACTTTGCTTTTCAGAAAATATTTCAGGGAAGCCGTGTTCAGGTGGATGCGCCAGAAGGGCCGGCCCGATATTGTACACCTCCATGTTCCTTATAAGGCGGGCCTCGTGGCTTTATGGCTGAAGAGAAATTTGAAAATACCTTTTATCATCACAGAACACTGGGCGGGCTATACAAAGGAAAATCCCGATAGTTATTTTACAAGATCACTCGCCTTTCGAAAGCTGTTACAGAAGATTTTTCACTCTGCCGATGCCGTGGTTGTTTTGTCGGAAAACATGCGACGTTCACTGAAACATCTCTTCGATATTCACAGAACGGTGCTCGTGCCGAACGTTGTCAACACAGATTTGTTTGTGCATGAAAAATCCTCCAGGAAAAGAAAAGTGCGATTCATCCACGTGTCTTCCATGGTTTATCAAAAGAACGTGGAGGGATTGCTAAACACACTGGCACGATTAAAGGAGGTGGAAAAAGATTGGGAAATCAGGATGATTGGACCTGCGTCGGCGGCTATTGTGGAACAATCTCAAAAGCTGGAACTGGACAAGTTTGTTCGATGGTTAGGGGAGATACCCTATCCTGAAGTGGGTGTAGAGATGGCGCATTCTGACGCACTGCTGATGTTTAGTCGCTTCGAAAATCTGCCATGTGTGGTGTTGGAAGCACTTTGTTGCGGTGTGCCGGTTGTTTCAACTGATGTGGGTGGAATAGCTGAGGTTATCAATTCCTCAAACGGATTGCTGGTAACAAATGACAGCAGCGATGAAATGCTGGATGCTTTGCTTTTCCTGATGAAAAATAGGGACCAGTTTAACAGGGAAGAAATAGCCAGCGACGCAAAAGTGCGGTACAGCTACTCAGTGATAGGAAAACAAATAATTGACTACTACCGGGAAATACTGGTTGATGTAAATTAAATTTTAGGACTTGAGTTTGCCCACCAGGTCCACATATTCATACATGGCGGCCTCTTTGGTTTTACCCTTCATGCCTTTCCAGGATTCATACTTAGCCTTTGCCACAAAATCAAATGGATTGCTGGGTGGATCTGTTTCATTATCGCCCTCGGTAGATTGCTTGTAAAGTGAATAGAGTTGGAGGAGCGTCTCATTGCTGGGACGTTCTGATAGCGACTTGCTTTCTTCAACTGCCTGTTCGAATTGGGCTAATAACTCGGTAGTTTGAACCATTTGAGGGGCGATTAGGTTTAGGGATAGACGAAGATAATGAATCTGTCAAAATAAAATGCTCAAAAAAACGTTCCGGGACAGTTTTTAATTTTTTTAGGGAAATCCGAGATTTCTTCACGAACTCCCAATACCCATTACCCTATACCTAATACCCTGTATTTATCTACTCGCCTTTATATATCCCCAACCCTCCCGTTGCTTCGAAATGATCTCATAAATACCATCTGGTACAGTTTCCACACCTGGAAGCAGATCAGCTTTATCAACGTTATTATTTTTCAACGCAATCGCACAAACCTTGAATTTTACATTATTCATGGCTGCGTATTTTTTTACCGCTTCTTCCTCGATCGATTTATTTTTTGTCACCATGGGAAGTGACTGCGCATAGAGCACCACTTCAAGATTTGCTGTTGGTTCGGCGGTCAAAATTTCTCTGATCCAGCGAATAACAGCATGATGGGTATTGGTATCCGCTGTAGTGAGGTCGAATACAACTTTGTAATTTTTTTGTGCGCTAACCAAAACGGGTGCAAGCATCAAAATGATTGCGAAAATCAGGTGTCTGAGTCTCATCGTTTAAAAATTTTGAACTGGTTCGAAAGTTAACCAATTGGCTGGATATTTCATACCAGGCGAGGCTTGCCACCGCCATTTCAATGCCTGAATGCCGTTGAAATGAACTACCTTTGCGCATCCTGAAATAAGCGAAGGTTATGAAGTTTATCCGGAATTTTTGCATCATTGCCCATATCGATCACGGAAAGAGTACCCTGGCCGACAGACTACTTGAGTTCACCCATACCATATCCGAAAGGGACATGCAGGCCCAGGTGTTGGATGATATGGACCTGGAGCGCGAAAAAGGCATTACCATTAAAAGTCATGCTATCCAGATCAATTATGAATTTAAGGGGGAAAGCTACACGCTGAACCTCATTGATACGCCCGGTCACGTCGATTTTAGTTATGAAGTGAGTCGGGCACTCGCCGCTTGCGAGGGTGCATTGCTGTTAGTTGATGCCACGCAGGGTATCCAGGCGCAGACCATTTCAAACCTTTATCTCGCCATTGACAATAACCTGGAAATTATTCCCGTCATCAACAAGATTGACATGGATGGCGCGATGATCCCGGAAGTGAAGGATCAGATCCTTGACCTGGTTGGATGCAAGGAAGAAGATATTCTCCTGGCAAGCGGAAAAACCGGAATTGGTGTTGAAGAAATTCTAAAAGCCATCGTTGAAAGAATTCCCTCCCCAAAAGGAAATCCGGATGAGCCCTTGCAGGCATTGATCTTCGACAGCGTATACAATTCCTTCAGGGGAATTATTGTTTACTACCGGATTTTAAATGGAAAGATTCGCAAGGGCGAGAAGGTAAAATTTGTATCCACCGGACAGGAATATGAGGCAGATGAAGTGGGTATTCTGAAATTGACCATGTCACCAAGAGACGAAGTAAACTGCGGGGACGTTGGATATATCATTACCGGAATTAAAAATGCAAAAGAGGTTAAGGTGGGTGACACCATCACGGTGGGAAACAACCCAAATCCCGAAATGATCAAGGGATTTGAAGAAGTGAAACCGATGGTGTTTGCAGGAATCTTCCCTGTGAATACGGATGATTTTGAAGAATTGAGAGATTGCATGGACAAACTTCAGCTGAATGACGCTTCGCTCAGCTATGAGTTGGAAACCTCGCAGGCACTGGGCTTCGGCTTCCGATGCGGCTTCCTGGGGCTGTTGCATATGGAGATCATCCAGGAAAGATTGGAAAGGGAATTTAACCAGACTGTTATCACCACTGTTCCCAACGTAAGCTTTATTTCTTACACCACTTCCGGCCAAAAAATTGTGGTGAACAATCCTATACAAATGCCCGACCCTGTTCGGATCGATAGGATAGAAGAACCCTACATCAAGGCGCAAATCATCAGTAAACCGGAATACATCGGAAATATTATGACGCTTTGTTTGAACAAGCGTGGGATCCTGATCAATCAAAGTTATCTGACCACCACACGGGTGGAATTGATTTTTGAAATGCCGCTTACAGAAATCGTATTCGACTTTTATGATAAGTTGAAGAGCCAGACCCGTGGTTATGCGTCGTTTGACTATCATCCGATCGGATACCGGGAGAGTGATATCGTGAAAATGGATATCCTTCTCAATAATGACAAGGTTGATGCGCTCAGCGCGTTGATTCATCGCAGCCGTGCGCAGGATTTTGGCCGTAAGCTTTGCGAAAAGTTGAAGGAGCTTGTTCCCAGGCAACAATTCCAGATTGCCATCCAGGCCGCCGTCGGGGCAAAAGTGATTGCGCGCGAAAATATATCCGCTATGCGCAAAGACGTTACCGCCAAATGTTACGGCGGTGATATCAGCCGTAAGCGAAAACTGCTCGAAAAGCAGAAAGAAGGTAAGAAGCGCATGCGGCAAATTGGAAATGTTGAAATTCCGCAGGAAGCCTTCCTGGCTGTGTTGAAGCTGGATGATTAATCTACCCCGAAACGAGTTTGATCCGCTTTCTAAAATATGTCAAGGACAGGCTGGTTTACCTGCGAAGCGATTTGCATTACCGGCTCCGTTTCATTTTCCCCATCAAAACCATTTCCGGAGTCCGGCTTTTCGTCAATGACAATGAAAGTTTGTCGCGCGAACTGCTCATGAGCGTGCTCCAGGGCGGATACGAAGATCTTGAGAACGCGATCATCCGCAAGAACCTGCAACCCACCGAAAGGGTGCTTGAACTGGGTTGCGGAATTGGTTTCATTGGCATAACTGCTGCAAAAATTAATGACAATAAGGTTCTGAGCTACGAGCTCAATCCCCGTCTTCATGACATCATTTCAAAAAACCAGGCACTCAACGCAGTCAAATTTGAAGTCAGGAATGAAATGCTGGCCTGCGGCCAGGCCGGATCTGCACAATATGAATTCTACGTTGCCCGGAATGCGTGCATGTCTTCCACCGTCACAGATCAGCTTCCAAAATTTGAATTGAGCGAAAGGTTGCGCGTTGAAACCGCCTCACTTGAAGCCGTGCTCCTGGCCTGGCGACCCGAATTTCTGATTGTGGACATTGAAGGCGGAGAGAAGGATTTGTTCCAATGTTCAGCGATGTTGAAGCATTCAACCCTAAACAAAATCCTGGTTGAAATTCACGCTGAAATTATTGGCCGCGAGGGCGCAGATCAAGTATGCACACGAATTCGGGAAGCTGGATTTGAACCAGTGCCTGACCAATGCATTGACGAAGTGTATTTTTTTACGAGGGTGAGATAAAAATTCTAAGGCCCCACTCAATTCTCAGCTTCAAACTCATATCTTCGGATATGCCAATCCGCCAGCCTCATAAATATCATTGGATAGCTGTGGGCCTGTTGGTAGCCATTTATCTCTTCAACGGCATCCTTGCCATACCAAAACTTTCTGTGAACGGCGACGAGGCCAACCATTTCAACTATGCAGTCAGGTTATTAAAGGGCAAGCCAGACAAAGTCAGGGCCGACGAAGACGCCAGTTGTCTTCCTGTTTCTGTCATCAATACCATTCCGAGAGCGGTAGAACAAATATTCAATCCTTCCCTGGCAAGAAACGACAACGGCGTTTCTGACATTACGCGTGGCCGCTACATCACGCTTCTCATCGGATTGCTGCTTGGATTTTACATATACCGGTGGTCGAAGCAGTGGTACGGTGAAAACGCTTCCCTGATTTCACTGGGGCTTTTTGTGTTTTGCCCCAATCTTGGAGCTTATGCGGCAACGATCATGACGGATCTCTACGCAGCCCTGTTCACCATCATACCACTCTATCATTTTTGGAAATTTCGCGAATCCCGTTCGTTGAAACAGTTTTTCTTTTTTTCAATAGCACTTGCCCTGGGTCAAATTTCAAAGCAGTCGCTTTCCCACCTGTATTTGATATTTTTTGTGCTGTGGATTTTGCCGATCCTGGCACGTACTCAACAAATGGGAGGGTGGAAAGACGTGCTGGGCAGGCTTTTTATTCTTATCGGCATTCAAATACTTGTTATCAACCTCGGGTTTCAGTTTCGTCATTTTGGAGAGCCGTTGTCAGACTATCATTTCCAAAGCCATCGCTTCACTGCGATGACTCGTTTGATTGGGCCAGTCGCAAGCATTCCGCTTCCTTTGCCAGAACCTTACATACAGGGATTGGATCAAAGCATGCATTTGGTTGAGCTCGGGCCGGGAACAAAAATTGCAGCTGCCGACAATTATTTGTTTGAAGAAAAAAGAAGATCCGGGTTTCCGTACTATTATCTTGCCATACTATTTTTTAAAATACCCATCGCAACACTCATAGCAATGATCATCTCAATCTTGCTAATGATCCGTCATTTCAACATAAGCTTCTGGAAAAATGAATTCCTGTTGATTTTCCCGGTCTTTTATTTTCTGACTTATTTCAGTATTGGCCTGAATATCCAGGGAGGGATCAGATTTGTACTCATGATTTTTCCACTTCTGTTTGTGCTTTGCGGGAGGCTTGGTATTGAGCGATTTGAAAATACCGGAGTTGTTTTTCTCAAATGGCTTAACCGGGCAGGCATTGTGGCGCTGGCCTGGCTTTTGTTAAGCTTTTACTACTATTGGCCCAACCTGCCTCCCTACAGCAATGAATTTATCCTGGATAAAAAAATGGCTTACCGGGTGATGGGAGACAGCAATCTTGACAATGGGCAGGCCAATTATTTTCTTGATGACTTCTTGTCAAAACATGGTGAATATAAAGCCGCACCCTTACAACCCACCGCCGGAAAATTTTATATTGGTGTGAATGAACTGCTGGATTTGTATGATGAGGGTAAATACGGGTGGTTGCTCGGAAATTTTTCTCCTGCGGCACATGTGGCACATTCCTACCTGGTCTTCGATGTCAATAAAGAACAGCTATTGGCGAATTTAAGAATCGCGAAATAGTGGTAATATTGCGCGCTGAAACCTAGTTAGAGTGAACGAAGATTTTACATATATACTGGTACCCGCCTTTAATGAAGCTGAAGTAATCAGGGAAGTATTGGAATCGCTCTTAAAATTAAAATACAGGGTGGTGGTTATTGATGACGGTTCCAGGGATAATACTGAAGAAGTGATCAGGGGGCTAACCGTGAGATATCTTCGTCATCGTGTGAACCTGGGACAGGGCGCCGCAATCCAAACAGGCATGTCTTATGCAGTTCGAAAGGGCGCGCGCGCCATTGTAACTTTTGACGCCGACGGGCAACACAAGGTTGAGGACATCCCAAAATTACTCGAGACCCTTAACGAAGGCCAGGTGGATATCATTTTTGGCTCAAGATTTATGAAAGGAGCGTCTACTAATGCCAGCGCAGGACGTAAATTTGTGATTCGTATTGGAAGGATCGTAAATTTTCTGTTTACAGGGCTGTGGCTCAGCGACGCGCACAATGGCATCAGGGCAATGAATCGAAAGGCATCCAGGAAAATTAAGATCCGCGAAAACGGCCTGGCTCATGCTTCCGAATTTTTGTTTGAAGTGAAAAAGAAGAAGCTTCGGTGGATGGAAATGCCGGTGACTGTCGAATACAATAAGTATTCACGAAAAAAGGGCACCAGCCATATGAGCGGGTTTAAAATATTTCTTCATTTGACGCTATATAAATTGTTCGAATAATGACCACGGTTCAAATTCTTCTGCTAGCTAGTTTATTCCTGATCGTTCTTTACATCTACCTGCGGTTGAGAAGTTCGGTAGTGGATGCTGTTGTATTCATTCTACTCGCCCTCATTGGTGCGGCGTTGGTTGTGTTTCCCGACTATACCACCGTGATCGCAAACAAGATTGGGATCGGGAGGGGAGTGGACATGGTCATCTATTTCAGCATCCTGTTTCTCGGGTTTGTGTGCCTGAAACTTTACGCGAGGATCAGGAGACTCGAGCAAACACTTACAACCATCATCCGCGAATCGGCGATGTTGAATGCAAGAGCCCTGGAAGAGGAGGCAGAATAGAAGTCAGCAAAAATTAAGTCTTCGGTTTTGTTTTTGACTTGGTTGGCTTGGGGTCAGGCTTTGTATTCAATTTATCTTCTCCAAGCGGCGCAGCTACTGGCGCTTCTCCATCCCGAAGTTTATACGTGAACACTTTTTCAATGTGCACCCAACGACCCTCTTTCCATTTAAATCCTTCGTAATCCCCGTCGGGGATATAGGTATATTTTTTCTGCGGTTCGTTGTTTTCCGGAATGAGGTGATCATAAATAATCATGTTTAATTCCTCATCAAACTGGATCCTTGCATTACCTTCTTTCTTATACTCCAGCATGAATCTGTTTTGTGCAGGTCGGCGTGCTGTGTCTTCTGCAAAACTGAAAATCGGCGCACCAAACACAGGTTTTCCCTGGGCATTGAAGCTAAGCACGTCTACAATTTTCCTGGTGCTTCGGATATTATGTTCGTCGTATCCAAAGAGTGTATAATATTTGGTATTCCCTGCTTTCTTCAGCACGATACTATAATAGATGGCGCCCACCCATGCCTCGTTATTGGTAATCGTGTCCAACCAATTGTCGGTAAACCGGGTATTGTCCAACAACGGGAATAGTTTCAGCGATCCGTCTGCCGTTCTCATCTGAATCGCGCCGTGGCGTCGAAAAGTATTTTCGTCTTTCGATACCTGCCATGTGAAAATGCGGAAGGTGGTATCTGGCGAATAAAGGCGTGAAATGGTTTGCAGCGAATCAAAAGGATAGAAAAAAGAATTATTGACTTTTAATGCGCGCACCAGCATACGGGTAAACTGGCTGTCTGCATGAAAACGATCAGTGGCTTCGGTGCCATTCACGATCTGGAATGCAAATTTTTTGAGCGAATCCTCCTTCGCCTGGAGTTGGCTGTAGTCGGCTCTGCCGAGCTGTTGCGAAAAAGTCGGTAAGGACAGGCCAAGCAGGCCAAATAATGTAAAAATGAAGAAATTTCTCATCCGGATATGGGTAGTCTTATAACAAAGATGGTACAAAATTATTGTGCCCCCGCCTTTTTTTGCAAAGCTTTAGCAAGCTGCAACAGATTGGGGTAGATCGCATCAATTAAGGGGTTGGGCATTTCAGGTAATCCGCGCGTGGTAGGCAAATAAATCGTAAACAATCCCAATTTTTTTCCAAATTCCATGTCGCTCATTGTGTTTCCGACCATCATGGATTTTTCAAAATTGATGCCAGGAAAATCTTTAGCGGCCTGTAATCCCATTCCGGCATTTGGTTTCCGGTTCGGACTTTCATCTTCCAGGTCAATGCAATAATATACCTTATCGAGTCTGCCACCGCTTGCATGAATTTCTTTCTTCATCCCTTCATGTATGTCAGTCAAATCTGACTCCAGCATCCAGCCTTTACCAACACCTTTTTGATTTGTCACCACTACAATATGCAAGAAAAGCTGGTGGAAGATTTTCATCGCATCCGTGACGCCATCATAGAACCTGAACTCGGACCAGTTGCGGATATAATCAGCATCTTTTTCATGGTTGATTACGCCGTCACGGTCCAGGAAAAGGCTCCAGGATTGATCAATTGCGGGTAATGAATTCATAATTTAAAAGTCAAAATTCAAAAGTCAAAATTAAGAATTTCAAAATTGAGACGTAATATAGATGAATGTAACTCTTCATACTTTTTAATTTTTACTTTTTACTTTTTATTTACCACTCCATCTGTATCTGCTGCGGCAATTCCTCCTGGGCACGCTGATAATCGGAGGGAATGCCAATATCAATGAAATATTCATCCTGGCTGTAGCCGAAAAATCTCCTTTGTCCAACCAGTGCTTCCATATAATCTTTTTCAAATGAAAATTTTTCAGGCAAATTTTCTTCCAGGAACTTCTTTCTATTAAGCGCATAAATGCCTCCATTGATGAGTCCTTCGGCATAGTGTTGCTTTTCGCTAAAGCGCGCGATGGAGTAATCCTTGTTCATCATCACCGCGCCATACCTGTCGAAATTTTTCATGGGTTTAAGCGCCAGCGTGCAATGCGCACCGCACATATCATGGAAGGACACCAGCTTCTGAATCTTTGCCTTAAAGATGGTATCTCCGTTTACCACCACAACCGATCCACTGTGTGCAGCAGCACAAGCCAACCTGATGGCGCCACCCGTACCCAGAGGTTCTTTTTCAATCGCAAATGCCGAATGAAGTGAGGGAAATTGTGCCTCGAGCCAGGCAGAGATCATTTCGTGTTTGTATCCAAGCGAAAAAACAAATCGCTCAATGCCTTCCTGCCTTAAATATTCGATGACATAGGCGAGAAAGGGGATGCCATTTATGGGCGCCATGCATTTTGGAATGTCGGGTATAGTGCCCCTTAGCCGGGTACCCAGGCCTCCCGCAAGAATGATGGCTTCTTTGCTCAAGATTTGGAATTTGTGCCTTTGACTTTTTGCCGGCGTCTTACATTACGCCTTTGCTGTTGAAATATCTTTCTTCCACCAGTTGGCAAACAATATGACCGAGGAGAATATGCGATTCCTGTATCCGTGGCGTATCGGTAGAGGGAACGTTGATCAGATAATCAACGATGCCTTTCATTTTGCCACCGGTTTCCCCGGTGAAGGCGACCGTAATCATTCCATTTTCTCTCGCCTGTTCAAAAGCCAGAATGATATTTTTTGAATTCCCAGAAGTGGAGAGGCCTACAACCACGTCTCCCTTACGGCCAATTCCTTTGATGATCCTCGAATAAACCACGTCGTAACTGTAATCGTTTGCTACGGCAGTGAGATAAGACGTATTCACATGAAGTGCCTCTGCGGGAAGCGCATCACGATCGGTGTAAAATCTGCCACTGAACTCTGCAGCCAGGTGTTGCGCATCTGCCGCGCTGCCGCCATTTCCGCAAAACAACACCTTATTCCCATTTTTAAAGGCTTTCACAATTGCGTTGGTGACTGCTTCTACCGTTTCTGTCAGCTTTTCATCCGCTAATACAGCTTGTTTAACTGAAATGGAGGCTGAAATGATTTCTTTGATTTTATCTTTCATATGGTTATACTGACCATGTGGACAGTCCGTTTTTTGTAAATGAATAGTTTCTTACTTCGCCTCCAAAATTACCCAATGTGTCGATTACTTTATAACGCGAGGTACCAGGGCAATAGAAGACCATGAAACCGCCGCCACCTGCGCCCGATATTTTTCCACCGGTAGCTCCGGCTTTTTTTGCAGCAGTATATATTTCTTCGAGCAGCGAATTGGAAATGTTTGCAGCTATTTTACGCTTTTGAGAAAATCCAAAATCGAGAATCTCCCCAATCTCATTCAGTCGGCCCTTTAACAAAGCTTCCTTCATCATCCGGCTTTGTTCTTTGAGCTGGTGCATAGCCTCAATCGAATTGGTGTTGCCGCTATTCACATTCTTTTGCTGCTCTTTGATAATTGAAGCAGAATCCCGGCTTGTGGCAGTAAAAAAAAGAACCAGGTTATTTTCGAGTTCCGACAAGGTCTCGGACTTAATGCGAAGCGGGTTCACAATCACTTTGTCGTTGTCATAAAATTCCATGTAGTTCACGCCACCAAATGTGGCTGCATACTGATCTTGTTTTCCGCCTGCGAGCGCCAGGTCTTTTCGCTCTATTTGGTAAGCGTAGTGCGCAATATCATACTCTCCAAGGGGCAACTTCAACATTTCAGCAAACGCACCCACGATGGCAACCACCAGGGTTGAAGAAGTACCCAATCCCGATCCTGCGGGTGCGTCCACAAAAGTGCTGAGCCGGAAACCACAGTTTGGAAGGCCATAATCTTTCTGAATCCGGTTATAAACGCCTTTCAACAAATCGAGCCGGCCATTTATTGGCAATTGCTCGCCCCAGACCAATTCTTCTTCCTCGCGCCTGTCTTTGCATTCAAGCAGAATCTTCTTTTCTTCCAATTTTTCCAAATGCGCGTGTGCAAATAAAGATATCGTGGCGTTTAAAATGGCACCACCAAATTCATCACTGTATGGACTTACATCCGTTCCGCCACCGGCAAGGCCTATGCGAAGAGGAGCTTTGCTTCGATAAATCATAGAGCATCAAAAGTAGAAATTAATAATCGTTTCTGCCATTTTTTTCCAGCTGTACTTTTGCTTTTCGGCTTTGATCCCATTTTCGAAATGAGACTCTCCGAATTCATAGAAGCGTTTTATAGATGCTGCTATGGCTGCAGGATTGGCCTCTGTAACGAGTCCCACTTTTCCATTGGGAACAAGTGCGGGCAACCCTCCAACATTGGTTACAATCATGGGCTTTTCGAAATGATAGGCGAGTGGTGTGACACCGCTCTGGGTTGCAGAACGGTACGGTTGGATGACACAATCTGCCGCGCAAAGGTAATATTTAACCTCACTATCTGAAATGAAGTTCGTTCGCAGGATGAGCGCGTGCCTGATTTTCAATTTGTCGATCAGGTCCAGATATTTCTTTTCATCTTCATAATATTCACCTGCAATCATCAACCGGATTTCGCGAACCCACTGCTCCTCGTCGTTCGCAAGGATATGCATGGCCTCCAGTAAAAGGTCCAGGCCTTTATAGTGCCTGATGAAGCCGAAGAAAAGCACCACTTTAATGTGTTGGTCGATCCCCAGGTTTTCACGCGCATCATGCTTGCTGATCTTCATTCCAAAATTATCATAGAGGGGATGGGCCACAAATTTGGCCGGCTTGCCGGGAGCAAATTGGACCAGGTCGCCAAGCACTTTTTCACTCATGGTGATAAATGCATCTGGCGAGGAGATAAAATATTTTGTTAGCAACTGATCGCCGGGTCTTTTTTCGTGCGGGATCACGTTATCTGCAATACACACCACGCGTGTTTTTCCGCTTTTTTTGGCGATTCGAAGGATTTTGCCAAGACAGGCGCCCATAAAAGGGAGCCAGTATCTGACAACAATAATATCTGGTGCCAGTTCCCTCAATTCACGACCTACGCGGATCCAGTTGAATGGATTGACAGAATTAATCTTTACCCTGATATCAAGGTCTTTGGGTGCAGGTTCTGTTGAATATTGAGTGGTTCCCGGGAACAGGAAAGAAGGGTATTGCAGGGAAAATGTGTAGATGATGGTTTCGAAGCCTTCATTCAGGAATTCCCGTGCCAGTCGTTCATCATAGGAGGCCAAACCACCGCGGAGAGGATGTGCGGGTCCAATAATGACAATTTTTTTTTTGATTGACATGAAGGCTCACTTGAAATTATTCCTGCTCGAGTCCTATTTTCCGTTCAACCAGGTAGGCATTTCGGCCGGGTGCGTTGCGACTGATCAGCTCGCCGGTAAAGCCGGCGAGGAACAATTGCGACCCAATGATCATGCAGGTAAGTGCAAGATAAAAAGTGGGTCTGTTCGTCAATGCAAATTCCCAATTGATGATTTTGGAAATGATCAGATAGGCACTGATTACGGTGCCGATCAGGAATGCGACTGTGCCCCATTTTCCAAAAAAATGCATGGGCCGTTTACCGAATTTTCCCACAAACATGATGGAAGCAAGATCAAGAGGCCCATTGATGAAACGATCCCATCCAAATTTTGAGACGCCGTATTGTCTCGGACGGTGTTCAACCACTTTCTCACCAATATTTTTGTAACCGGCCCATTTCGCGATGACAGGAATATAGCGGTGCATATCCCCATAAATCTCGATGCTCTTCACCACCTTGTTACGGTATGCCTTGAGTCCGCAATTGAAATCATGAAGGGGAATGCCAGACATCTGGCGCGTCGTCCAATTGTAAAATTTAGAAGGAAGATTTTTTGTAAGCGTGTTATCGTAGCGCTTCTTTTTCCATCCGCTGACCAGGTCATATCCATCGCCCACGATCATTTGACGCAGTGCAGGGATCTCGTCGGGGCTGTCCTGAAGATCGGCGTCCATCGTAATCACCACGTCTCCTTTGGCTGCACTGAACGCAACCTGCAGACCTGCGCTTTTGCCATAGTTGCGTTGGAATTTGATGGCCTTGACATTTGGATTCTGTTGACGAAGTTTCTCGATGACCTTCCAGGATCCATCCGTACTGCCATCATCGACGAAAATAACTTCGTAAGTGAAATTATTTTCTTTCATGACCCGTTCAATCCAGGCCTCCAATTCGGGCAAAGATTCTGCTTCATTATATAAGGGTATGACCAGGCTGATATCCATTCACAAATTTCTTTAGGAAGCGGCACCGGGAAATTCCGGTTTCTTTTTCTTCACAATTGCCGCAACGATGAGGGCGACGATAAACCAGAAAATGCACTCAAATGCAAAACCCTGGATGGTCTTGCCAATCGAGAATTGATTTTCGGTGGCCATTTTCTGAATCGCCTTATCGATTTGATCCTGTGCCACGCCAAATTTTTTCATCATCGACTCGGTTTTTTCGATCGTCAATTGTGTAAGTCTCTCCCTGAACGCAACATCAACAAAATTGAACACTACATAATTGACCAGCCTCGAACAAAGTGACATGATCACTGAAACACCAAACGCAGTTTTAAGGGCTTCCGCAAACGTCAGAAAGCCTTCATTCTGCTTCTTCTGAGCCCGGCAAGCCAGAACCATCATCGTAATCGGAATAATGGCAAGGCAGAAGGCCAGGGGATTAACGAAAGCCTGTGCCCCGGCAAAGTAGAGTAGCACGAAAGCTAATATGGAGATCAGACCTCCAAGCAGTCCGTAAGTGAGAATTACGTTTTGTTTTTTGGTTTCCATGTTTGTTGATTTATGACAAGTTAATTATTCAAAAATGATTTCTCGCCATTAATAATCCCCAGAACCCTGCCTATAAGTTGTTGCCCGATGAAGGGTGAATTTTTTGATTTGGACCGGATATTCTTCTCCTCGAAGCGGAAGGCCTGATCCGCTGTAAATAGCGTCAGATCGGCCCTTTCACCTTCTTTGATGACCGACTGTTGAATGTTGAACAGGTTTCGTGCGTTGATCGCATTCATTTGAACCCAGGTAGCTACCGGTATTCCACATACGCCGATCACGCCAAAGCAGGATTCCAATCCAATCATACCGAATTTGGCGTATTCAAATTCGCAGGTTTTGCTATCCCATTCGTGCGGCAGGTGATGCGTTGCGATGCAGTCTACCAAACCATTCTTCACCGCTTCGCGTAAGGCATCGCGATCGTCACGGGTACGCAGCGGCGGATCGAGTTTTAGGTTGGTATCGTAGTCAATTAAGTCTTCGTCGCAATAAAACAGGTGATAGGGTGTAACCGAACAGCTGATGGCGATACCGGTCTCCTTCGCCCGCTGAATATACTCGAGCGATTTCCTTGAACTTACGCCGGTAAAATGAAGCCTGGAGTTCGTATACCTCGCGAGTTTAATATCTCTCGCTACCATAATTTCTTCCGACATCGCCGGTTTTCCGGGAAGTCCGAGTCGTGTTGAAATTACACCTTCATTCATCAGGCCCTGGGCGCCGATACTTCGATCGTCGGGAATTTGAATGATGGTGCCGTCGAAACTTTTTACATATTGAAGCGCTTTGAGCAGGAGGCCTGCACTTTGTATCGGGTTGAGTCCGTCGGTAAATCCCAGCGCGCCGCTCGCGTGCATGTCGTACATTTCTGCCAATTCCTTTCCTTCTGCATTTTTTGAAACTGCGCCCAGGGGATGCAATTCCACCGGAAGTGAAAATCCTTTGCGAACCAGGTATTCAACCTGCGATTTACTGTGCACCACCGGTTGTGTATTCGGTATCAGCATAACATGCGTGAAACCACCTGCGGCCGCAGCGAGGGCACCAGACTCTACCGTTTCTTTGAATTCATATCCCGGGTCACCAAAGTTTGCAAAAAGATCAACCCAACCTGGTGAGACCTGCAAATCTTTGGATTCAATAACGGGGTTGGCATCGTCTGAAATCTGGTCGGCAATTTTGGAGAGAAAACCGTTCTGAATGAGAATATCTTTGACCTGTCCGTTGTGGGGAGATTGAGGATCAGTGATCTGGACTTTCCTGATTAAAACCTTCATGGTTATTCGTGACGCGAAGATAATGGATGTTTCCTGATTTTAGGAAATTGAAAATTGGCGTTACTTTTAACCCTTGCGGTGATTGACAAAGTCTAACGCAATTCCGATTCTTCCACCATGAATTCCACATCCTCATTGCTAAAAAGACTTCAATACCTGTTCAACCGGCATATCGTGGGCAGGCAATACCTGACTGCGTATTCAGCTCCTTACCATACCTATTTTAAATTTTCCATCAAAGACGGAATCGGGAAAGACATCTATTATAAATGGGGGGTCTATTCGGAAGATTTCATTACGCGTTTCATATTGGATCAGGTAGGCGTCGCCGATAGCGACTTCATCATCGATATTGGGGCGAATATCGGATGGTATTCTTTGACGCTATCTTCAAAAAGCCAACCCACCATGATTTCTTTCGAACCCGATCCCACCAACTACGCCTTATTGAACGAAAATATCTCCCTGAACAAGAGGACGAATATCCATCCCTTCAATTGTGCGGTGGCCAATGCAGAAGGTGTGATGAAACTCTACTTATATAAGAAATACAACCAGGGCAGGCATTCGCTGATTGAGGGTCCCAAAACGAAGGAATATGTTGAAGTGAAAACCATCGTGCTCGATAAATTCCTGGAAGAAAAGGGTTGGGCGGGAAAGAGGATTAAGCTATTGAAAATTGATATTGAGGGTTTCGAATTCCCCGCATTGAGGGGTGCGGCGAAAACGCTTGCCCGCACCGATTATGTACTAAGTGAATTTTCGCCGGCAATCATGGAGAAGATCAATGAATCTCCATTGAATTTTATTGAGTTTATGGAATCTTTTGGCTTCCGTGGCTATGAATTGCTCGAGAACAGGATTCAAAAAGCCGATTTTAACAAGATACTGGCAAAAAAGAATGAGGTAAATGATATTTTCTGGAAGCGCGAATAGGTCTGTTTCGTAGTCTTACGATGTAAAATCAACCTTGCGAAAGCAAACCTTTGAACTATCTTTGACGTATACCTGATCAGGACTTCACTATCTGCTTACCGTTAATTTATTGGGTTGATTGAGATAAGATTGCCTGCGGCGAGACAAGATTGCCTTCGGCGATCTTTGAGAGGTGGGAGACTGAACAAAAACCCTGCTCGCTTCGCGAGCTTGGTTTTTTAATTCAAAAAAAAGTGAATGCGAGCATCCCTTTTTTTGAATTAAAAAACCCCTGGCTTCGCCAGAGGTTTTCCGTTCGTCGGGGAGACAAGATTCGAACTTGCGACCCCTTGCACCCCATACAAGTGCGCTACCGGGCTGCGCTACTCCCCGAACAACTCCATATCCCTGAAAGGATTGGGGTTGCAAAGGTACGGCAAAAAAAATTGCCACAAAATTCGACTTTAAGAAAGCTTTTGCAAGATTGGACTCATTCTTGCGTTAGAAGATGACAAATTTGGACGGTGAAATACATTATTACAGGACTCATTTCTTGCCTTACCCTTCCTGTTTTTGCACAAAGGTTGAGCGCTGAACTATTTGGCGGGATTTCAAATTACCAGGGGGATTTGCAGGAAAGCCGGTTTACATTTTCACAATCAAATGCGGCTTTTGGTTTGGGCCTCAGTTATTATGTCACAAATCATTTCTCGGTTCGGGGTATGGCATCCTTTGGAAAAATCCAGGCCGATGATAAACTCAACAGGGATTCTTTTCTGATCAAGCGCAACCTGAATTTCCACTCCCGGATTTATGATTTGAGCCTGACAGGCATTTACGACTTGATTGATTTAGGTGAACACCGGTTTTCGCCTTATCTATTTGCCGGCCTCTCTCTTTTTCATTTCAATCCATATTCAAAAGACGCTTTAGGTAACGATGTAAACCTTCGTTCGCTGTCTACCGAAGGTCAAAACCTGCCCGAATATCCCGATCGTAAAATGTATTCTTTGAATCAAATTTCAATTCCTTTCGGTGGTGGCATTCATTTCGCAGTCACAGAAAATATCACGCTCGGATATGAAATCAGGATGCACAAAACTTTCACCGACTACCTGGATGACGTAAGCAAGAGCTACGTAGATCAAGCAACCCTGCTTAGGGAGCGTGGCCAGCAGTCGGTAGATTTTGCCTTCCGGGGCGATGAATTGAAGAATCCGCTGCCATATCCTGCAGATGGTACGAAGCGGGGCGGGCCGGAATTCCAGGATTGGTTTTATTTTACCGGCCTCACCGTCAGTATCCGTATTCCCGCAGGAAAGGCGGGAGGAGTTTTATCCGGTGGCCGGAACAGTAAAACTTCAAAATTGGGTTGTCCCACCAATGTGCATTAATTCTGCTTTAGCTTTGCCCCAAACAAAGCAGAATGGCCTTTAAAAATCAGCAGGAATTTATAGAAGCACTGGAAAGGGCCGGGGAGTTGGTCCGTATCAAGGCTTATGTCAATCCCAAATTAGAAATGGCAGAAATCACTGACCGCGTGAGCAAATCACCCGGAGGTGGAAAGGCATTGCTTTTCGAAAATACCGGTTATGCGTTCCCGGTACTGATGAACGCCTATGGGAGCGAGCGCAGGATGTGCATGGCCCTGGGTGTGCAGAATCTCGACGATACTGCCAAAGAAATAGAAGGGTTATTCAAATTGCTTTCGGCGCCAAAAGAATCCATAGCCGATAAATTAAAAATGCTTCCCAAACTGGGTCAGTTTGCATCCTGGATGCCTAAAGTGAAAAAGGGCAGGGGAGAATGCCAGGAAATCATAAATAGGGATAATCCAGACATCACGACTTTACCCGTGATCACCTGCTGGCCGAAAGATGGAGGTCCGTTTGTTACGCTACCGATCATTCACACCAAGGATCCCGATACACAAACCCGAAACGTGGGCATGTACAGGATGCAGGTTTTTGGACCGAATCTCACGGGCATGCACTGGCATAAGCACAAGGTTTCCGCCAAACACTTTAACGCCTATAAGAAATTAAATAAGCGCATGCCCGTTGCCGTTGCCCTGGGCGGCGACCCCGTGTATGC
>Ga0068871_100000625_pt1 | contig 24292 bp, 30 predicted proteins | sample KBSMisM72_FD_72750 | JGI IMG/M metagenome (GOLD analysis project Ga0068871, IMG submission 72750) | Miscanthus rhizosphere microbial communities from Kellogg Biological Station, Michigan, USA - KBS Miscanthus M7-2 | ecosystem: Host-associated > Plants > Roots > Rhizosphere > Soil ...
CCATGCCGGCACGCCGCTCGCGAGCGTGAGCAAATGGCCGTCGGTCGACTTCGGGAGCCGCACGAGCTTACCGCCGGCACCGACGACGAGCATGTCGCCGGCGACGAGCGCGGCCGGCGTCGTGTCGGGATGCTGCGCGCTCAAGATGCCATGCGGCCCATTGGCGGCGATCGCCGTGTCTTGGGTCGTGTCTTTCGCGTCGAGCGTCGCGAGCGCGCCGTCGACCCGGTCGTATATGTCGCCCTGCAAGCGCGCGTTGTTGATAATCGTGCCGGTCATGCCTGACCCGTCGTCGTCGACCCACGTTGCGCGGTTTACGGTCGTCATGGAGCTCCCCTTAGTCGGTCGTCGTCGCCGAGCGCCGGCGCCGGAGTAAATCTTCAAACGTGAAGCGACGCGAGCTCGCCGTCACGTCGTAAAACGGATACTCATCGGTACCCATGAAGCCGCCGATCGTGACGTCTTGGATTTCGTACGTGCCGTGCACGTCGGTCGGCGCCGGCAAGTCGACCGTGATGGTCGTGCCGGTACGCGTGACCGGGTCGCGCGACCGGTAGCGGTACGTTTCGAGCACCGCGCTTTTCAGGTCGAGCAACGCTTGCGCGCGCGCCGCGGCTTCGTCCAAGCTCACGCGCCGATCTTGTTGGTATTCCTCGACGACGCCGTCGCCGCCGAGCAATGCGGCGAGCGCTTGTTGCGCGCCAGGGTCGTCGAGTATGACGAGCACGTTGACGGCGTCGCCTGGCAAAATGTCGTATTTGATGGCGCCGGCGCCGCTCGCCGGGATGCCGACGAGTTGCGGCGCGACGAGTATTTCGCGGCCAAAATTGACCGACGTCGTAAGCGCGCCGGCGCCGGTCGCCGGTACGCCGGTGAGCGCGGTTGCCGAGACACCGGTATACCGCACGACTTGATTGGCGACCATGGCCCATCCGGCCGGCGCGAATGGGCCGACGCTCGACACCGTAATGCTCGTCGAGCCGGCGAGCACCGAGCCGCTCGTCGGGTTGAGCCCTGACGTATCGACCGTCGGCGCGTTGGCGCCGAGCGACGCGTCGGCGGCCGTATCTGGCGCCGCGGTCGCCGTCGTCGTGTTGTCGTTGAGCGTCGTGAGCAATTTGAGTTGCGACCCGTTGACGGCCGAGCGATAGATTTTGCGCGCGGTCGTGCCACTAGCGCCGGCCGAAATCCCGCTCAACGCGACGCTCTTGCCGCTCACGACGACTGACGTGTTGCTTCCTGGCTCCCGAATATTTTGCGCCGTCAATTGCGCGTCGGTCATGCCGCCGATCACGCTATTGACGAGCTCGTTTTGATTGACAAACTCAACGGCTTTGCGCGATTCGGCGTAATACGTCGACCCGTTGTTGACCGTGCGATACACGTTGCACTGTACGGCGCCGTTGGGAGCGTCGGCCCACCAACGAATACACTTGGTCGGTCCGGCGTTGGTCGACGACGACGCCGGCGTCGCAAGCGTTTGTTGCGTCGGCGGCCAGGCCGCCACCGTCGACCATGTCACCTTGACTCTGTAATTGCCATTGGCGACGAGTACCCCTTCAATCGACGACTCGGCCGCGGCCGTCGGCGCGACGGTTGGATTGGGTACCTTCCCATTGCCGGCGACCGTGACGGCTTTGACCGGCGACGGAAGCGTTTCACCGCTCGCCGTGACCCACGTATACGCGTACTTGAACGTGCCGAGCGGCAACGACCCACCGGCGGCAATGGCGGCCGTGAGCGCGCTTGACGGCGCGACGCCAGGACCAATAAACGCGCCGACGCCGCCGACGACGACGCCGGTGTACTTCACGCGTTGCGGTCCGGCGACGACCAAGCCGGCCAGATACCAAGCCGTATCCTCGACCGGGATGCGCGTTTCGCCTGGCGGCACGAGCGCGATCGCGTTGACGCCGCCACCTTCGACGAGCGCGCGCGTGACGACTTGCGACAAGTCGCGCGTGACTTGAAACTCTTGCAAGCTCGGATGGCTCGGCGTGAGCGGCGCCGGCGGCGTGCCGGTCGGCGTAATCCACAAGCCGATCGCTTTGAAATAATCACAGCTCGCGTATCCACCAATGCGGGTCGCCAATTGCGTCATGGCATCCATGAGCGGCGTATTGGTAAAGCTGATCTCGTCGAGCACCGGCAGATTGGCTTCGATCGCCGTCGTGAAGCCGGCCGGCGCCCAGGTCGCCACGAGCGCCGCGGCGATCGCGCTCGCCGACTGATTGGTGTATTTGCCGACGACAATGCGTCGGTTGAGCTCCCATGTATAGTCGATCCCTTCGACCTGCCATAAGACATTGGCCGGCTTGGCGGCGACGTAGATTTGCGTCACGCGCAAGATGGTTCCGGCAAACAGGCGCGCCATATTGCTCGCCGAGCCGTACGCAATGACGAGCTCGGCGCCTTCCAACGGTCGCGCGCCTTGCACGGTAAACGTGCATGTATTGGGTACTTCGTTGAGCTGGTCGTGTATCGACAAGGTTGCGTAGAGCACGCGTCGCGTTGCGTCGGCGCCGCTCGCAATCCCGTCGATCACAATGACCGGAAGCCGTTGGCCTGGGATAACGGCTTCATGCACGACAAACGGTTGCGGCGCGCTTTCGGTCCCGGCTCGGTTGTTGCGCACGACGACCGGCACGGTCCCGGCTTGCGCGCCGGCCAGGTCGACGGTAGCTCGGAGCTCGGCGGCCGATACATGCGTTGTCGTGAGCGGCGCGCCACCCCACAAAATCACGGCGTCGAGCTCAAACGTTGAGCCGTACGCCGACAACGCAAACACGTCGCCGACATTGCGCTCGGTCGGAAAAATCGCCGTGAGCACCGGCACCGGCGCCGGGTTGACGGTAAAGGTTTGCGGCGCGCTTTCGGCAAGCGTCGTATTGCGCACCGTGACCGGCACCGGTCCGGCCGACATGCCGGCCAGGTCGACCGTTGCCGACAATTGGGTCGCCGAAAGATGCGTCGTCGCGAGCGGCGTGCCATTCCAAACAATGACGGCGCCGGCGTCGTACGCGCTCCCGGTCGCCGTCAACGGAAACGCGGCGTCGCCAAGATTGGCCGCGGTCGGCGCGATCGCCGTGAGCACCGGCGGCGCCGGCGCGTTGAGCGTGAAGGTTTGCGCCGCGCTTACGGCGAGCGTGCCATTGCGCACGACGACCGGGACAGTCGACGCGCCACCGGTCGCCGGCGGCGTCACTGGCGCCGTGAGTTGGGTTGCCGACACGCGCGTCGTCGTGAGCGGCGAGCCGCCAAACAAGAGCACGGCGCCGGTGTCGAAGTTGCTCCCGGTCGCCGTCAGGGTAAACGTTGGGTCGCCGACCGTCTTGGAGCTCGGCGCGATCGTCGTGAGCACCGGCGGCGCCGGCGCGTTGAGCGTAAACGGCTTCGACGAGCTCGGCACGCCGGAGCCGTTGCGTACGACCACTTGCACGGTCGCGCCGCCACCGGTCGCCGCCGGCGTCACCGGCGCCGTGAGTTGGGTTGCCGACACGCGCGTCGTCGTGAGCGCGACGCCGCCAAACAAGAGCACGGCGCCGGTGTCGAAGTTGCTCCCGGCGGCCGTCAACGTAAACGTCGCGCCGCCGACCGTCGCGCTCGTTGGCGTAATCGACGTGAGCACCGGCGGCGCCGCGGCCGCCACCGTGTACGCCGAGCGACTGGCGCCGGCGCGCGCCTGGCCGGACCGAGCGCCGGTCAACGCCGGGTCGGCGCCAGTGATGCCGAGCGGCGTGACGTCGGCCGGCATTAGAGCCGCGCGCCGGCGCGCGTGAGCTTGGTGAGTATCGCGTCGCCGACGGTCCTGGCGAGCTGGTCGAGCGCGGCCGGGTTGTTGACGATTGGGTAATTTAGGACAAACGCGCCAGGCGCAATGTTGACCGTCGCGCCGCCGGCGCCATTCGGCACGATCGCGCCGTTGGCGCCTGGCACAAACAATTCCGGCCCACGCTCGCCGACCATGTACGCCGAGCCGGCCGCCACCGGCCCACCGGCCGCCATGAAGCCGTAGTGCGGAAAGAGCGTACTACCGCCCATGTCGGTCGGCATCCCTGGCACGACGCCGCCGGCCAGGAAATACGCGAGCAATTGTCGCGCGAGCGTCACGTCGCCAATGTCGTTGCCGACGCCGCCGACATACTGGCCGCCGACGTTGGTTTTGTACCCGGCAATGCCGGCGAGCTCGTCTAAATCCGACGTGCCGAGTTGCGCAAGCGCGGTCGCCGGGTCGAATGGGCCGATGCCGGGTTGTTGATTGGCCGCCGACATACCCATGACGTACGCGATCGCGTCGGCCGTCACGTTGGCCGTACCGGCGACGGTCGCCAACGCGCCGGTGGCGGCGTCTTGCCAGGTCGCAAACGCCATAATCGCGCCGGCCGTCGAGCGGTTGACGTCGCCGAGCGCCGACGACGTCGCCGCGGCCGAATCGGCGGCGAGCTGGTCATACATGGCCGACGTATACCGCTCTTGTTCGCCCGTCTTTCGGATGATGCCGTCAATGGTCCGGTCGACGTCGGCGCGCATGCCGTCGTACGCGTCGGCCGTCGCCGACTCGGCGGTATCCATGGCGTCGACATGCGTGCCGACCCATGCGGCGTCGCCCGATTCGACGCCGCCGGCCGCCGGGAGAATCGTGCCGGCCGCGGTCGGTACGAAAAGCTCCGGCCCATCTTCACCGACCATGTACGACTGGCCGGCCGCCACCGGCCCACCGGCGGCCATGCCTGGCGGCGTCGTGAGCGACCCTAAGCTCAATTGCCAGGCCGCAAACGAAAAGCCCTGCGGTACCGATTCGGGATGCGTAAACATACGGTCGACGTATTCGGCCGTGAGCGTCATGGCCGCCAATTGCTCGGTCGCGTACCCGGCGCCGGCCGCCACCTTGCCGGTCAAGCCGACGATCGTGTCGAGCCGATGGCCCATGGTGACGAATTGGTCGTTGACCGTCCCGATCGCGCCAGCGGTCCCGCGCGCGGTCGCGCCGACATGCGCGAGCGACGCGTCGGCGGCCGACTCCCAATGCTTGAGCGTATCTTCGGCGGCGTCGCGTTGCCGGCGTAAGCCGTCAATGGCGGCCGCGGTGTATTGGTCCGAGTACATGAGCGCGCGGTTGTACGCAATCTCGGCTTGGTCGGCGAGCATCGCGTAATGCGCTCTGGTCAACGGGTCGGTTTCGAGCGTCTTTTGCACGAGCGCGGCTTTTTGCGCTTCGGCGATCGCGACAATCACACCGGCCGACTCGGCCGACGCGCCTTCCTGGGTTGCCAGTGAGTCGAGCTTCGCTTGCGTGACGGCGTCTATGTCGTTGAGCTGCGCCGTCATGGTGTCATGCGACATAGAGCCGACGACTTTGGAGTACTGCGCGACGAGCGCCGAGTACGTCGCTTGTTGCTCGCCCATGACCTTAACGGCGTCGTCCCATTCCTTTGTGAGCTTCGCTTCGATCGCGCCGGCTTCCTTCGCGTTGGCGATATGCTCTTTTAGTGCGTCGGCTTCCGCCTTGACGGCTTCCGTATGACGGCGCCACGCGTCGGCGTTTTCGTCTTGCGTCGCGGCAAGCGCGCTCGTTTGGCCGCGCGTCGTTTCGAGTCGTTCTTCAAGCGCGGCGAGCTGCGACCGTAATTCCCCTAGCGTGTCGTGAAACGCCGCCGACGTCGCGCGCGCGGCGTTGATGTCGCCGTTGAGATCGTCGAGCTTATGGCCGGCCCATTCCATGGCCTCACCGGCTTCGCGTACGCGTTGCGCGGCTTCCTCAGAGCCGGCCCATGCGAGCGGCTTTTGCGTCGCGAGCTCGATTTGCTGCAAGCCTTCGTACACAAACAACGCGGCGCCGGCAAACGAGTCGAGCAACAAGCGCGTCGCTTGCAACGAGTGTTGCAAAATGTCGAGCCCGTCGACGGCGAGCACGAGCCCTTTGGCGACGAGCAACACGGCGTCACTGACAAAGTCGTTGGCTTTGGCGTTGTCGTTGAGCTCGGTGGTATTGCCGTCGAGTATCGCCGTCAAGCCGGCAAACAGCTCGCGCGCGGTTTCGTTGTTGGTGATAACGCGGCCGGTGGCTTCCAACACGTTATCCCACGAGTTGGCGAGCTTATCGAGCTGCCCCGAAAACGTGTTGCCGGCGGCTTCCGCGGCGCCGCCGAGCTTCGTTTCGAGCTGGTCGAGCACGTCGCTAAAGTCGGCGGCCTGGCCGTTGGTCGTGTCAATGACGATGCCGGCTTTGGCAAGCGCGGTCGTTTGCCCTTCCGCGGCTTTGGCGACCATGGTGGCGGCCGAGCTCAAGTCGATATGGAGCACGGTCGCCAGGTCGGCCGCGGCTTTCGTCGCGCGCTCCATGTCGCGCGGCATGACGTTTCCGATTTGCGTCAGGATGCGCTCGGCCGCCTTGACGGCGTCGTCGCTGTACCGGGTCGTCGCTTGCAAGGCGCGCGCATAGTCGTCATACGCTTTCACGACCGACGGCACCGCGGTCCCTTGCGCGTCGAGCGCGGCGAGCAACGCCGAGTCGGCTTCCTCGGCTTCCATGGCCGACGTAATCACGGCCGAAATACTGTCGACGAGCAAGTGGTACGCGACTTCGACACCCTTAATCACGGCTTCGGCCGTGATGTACGACGCAATTAGGTCGGACACCTTCAAGCCGAGATCCTGGGTTTCGTTGCCGGCGTTTTTGCTCGCGTCGGCGAGATCCTGAAGTCGTTTCGGGACGTCGATGCCAAGCGCTTCCATCTTGGCGACGGCTTCGGCGGCCGTCTTGCCGACCCTGGCGAGCTCGGCTTCGGTGAGCGTCGACACGCCGCCGAGCCGCTCAATGGCTTCGGCCATGAGCGTCGCGTTTTTGATGACTTGCTCACCGCTGAAGCGCGACGCCATGGCGTCGAGCGACTGGCCGGCGCGCGCGGCGCCTTTTTCAAAGCCGTCAAGCTCGACGACGGCTTGTTGTACGGCGTCGTAGAACTTAGAAAAGTCGGCTTCAAAGTTGGCAGTTAATGCCGGCATGCGTCACTCACGGTCGCGCGCCAGGTCGGCGGCGCGCGCGTCGTCGTTTAGTTGGAGCACGAGCACGTCGTACACGTCGACCGGGAGCGACAAGAGCTCGTCGTACGTCCAACTCATTACCCGGCAGAGCCGGAGATCGCTGACAATTTGCTCCCGGTATCCCGGCTTTTTTTTTCGGCGTCGAGCTCCAAGCGTTGCCGCTCAACGTGACCGTTGATAGCGTCGTAGATTTCAGCGAAGCTCGACGGGTCGAGCGACGTGAGCGCGGCTTCGACAACGCTGGTCGGTTGGTCCCGAATGAGCACGACGCGCCCGGTGTCGTCGACGAGCGACCAATCAACTAAGTACTGCACCATGAGCCCCAGGCCGATCGCTTCGGGATCGATTTCGGCGCGCTCACCCTGGCGCATCGTTTTGACGTGACGCGCAAATGCGCGGCGTTGCTCGCCGGCCGTGAGCCGTCGCTTGACGAGCAACCAATCGTCGTCGGATAGGTCGAGCTTATTGGTTTCCGGCCGCACGAATCGCGACATGCAATGACGCTCCTTTCTTCGGTCCGAGCTCGGCTCGGAGCTCGCGCCCATTGTGCACGAGCGCCAACACCGGCCAGGTCGGCCAACGGTCCGGCGGCCGGTCGGCGACTGGCGCGACGAGCTCAAGCCCTGATTGCGCGAGCGCGAGCGTGTCGTATTCGACCAACTCGGAGCTCACCAGTACGCGCGACACCGGCCGCGGCCGGTCGCCTGGCGCCGGCGCGTCGACCGTCATGGTCCACTTGCCGAGCACCGCGGCCGACCGGTACCCCCACCGGATACGCGCCGACGTGCCGTTGACGACCGACACGACCGTTTACGGCGCGTTGCCGGCGACCCATGCCGTACCGGACCAATGGACATGGCCGGCGTCGGCCGTCACGACCGACTGACCCGTTGTCCATGCGGTCGTCGGCGACGCGACAACGCTCCCCATTTGCGTGATGTTGGCGGGAGCTTGCGCGCCGGCCGGCGTGTACGTGCCTGGCGTGCCAGCGGTCGCGCCGGTGGCGGCCACGACGGCCGGCCAAGTACGCGTCCAATTGCCGGCGGCGACGAAATCGCCCGAAATCGAAATCCCACCGTTAGCCGGCACGTCGATGCTCGCATCCAAGTACGCCGGACCTTTCCAGCTCAAGCCGGTGAGCGTGTCGACCGGGAACAATTCCAAGTCGACCGGCGTGCCGGCGTCGGCCGCGGTAAACAACGCGTCGTCCATGTCGTCGAACCATCCACCGAGCGATCCTTTGACGTCTTTCAAGCCGACGACGTATTGCTTATTGCTATCGCCAAACGCCGTCACGTCGGCTTTGTCGGTCGCGGCGTTGAGCGTCCACTTGTTGAGTGACGCGGCGACCGCGGCGCCGATTTTGACCTGACCATCTTTTCCGTGGTACCGCATGATTGTTTACCTCGCTCGTTGGACTGTGATTTCGTAATGGCCGCCCCAATGTTGCACGCGCACGTCTAAGTTGCTTTCGTCGACTTCGGGATACCTAATGCTTTCTGTTTCTTCGACTGGCGCGAGCTGCACGTAATCGGTGAGCGGCACCGCGCGCGCGAGCTCAAACAACGCGCGTATTCTTTCTCCGGCCGCACGCGCGGCGGTACTCGAGCTGCCCGGTATTACTGCCTTAATCAAATACAAATAGGTTTCGCTCGCCGGCGCGCGAAACATATTGCGCTCGTTGAAATGCGACACGCGCTCGACAATCACAAACCTTTCTATCCCCTGCGGCGCGACGCCGTAATACACGCCGCCAGGACACAACGCCATGAGCTCGGCGTCGGCTTTCACGAGCGCCACCATGGCGGCGTCGACGTCGCCGGTGTCGGCCACGCTACCCACGTCGCACCGTCAAGCCGGCGCGCTCGACGAGCGCGACCAAGTCGTCGAGCATGGCGCGCCGCTCGCGTATGACGATCGGCACTAAGACTTTGCCGGCCGGCATGGAGCCGCGCAACGCGCCGGTCGCCGTGCGACGCAACGCCGACCCATGCTCAAACAAATACGCATGCTTGGCCGTACTGCGCACGATGACGCGCGTGCCAAATTGGGAGTTGTCGACGCCGTCGACCTTGACCCCTTTTTTCAGATTGCCACCGGGGTATCGGTAATTGAGCTTTTTGAAAAAGCGCGCCGGCCCGGTCGGATACGCGTCACGAATGGCGTTGGCCGCGGCCTGGCCGTGAGCCACGACGACCGCTTGCGCGTCGTCGCGCAAGTCGACCGGCAGATTGCGCAATGCGGCTTTGAGCTCTAGCACCCCTTGAAGCGTCATGCGGCTCGCCATGGCTCACCGACCGTACTTCGGCGCCAGCTCGTTGAGCGGCGCCGCCATTGGCCGCACGAGCCGCTCGCGCGCGACGACTTCAAGCTCGACCTTCCGCTCGTCGCGGTCGTGCACGCTTTCGACGTCAAACACGCGATCGCCAAAATGGATACGCGCGCTTTCGGTGAGCTGCGCGTGATACCGGCCGCGCAAAATATGGGTCGCCGTCGAGCTCACGACGCCGCCACCGACACGCTCCAAGTCGCGCGCGGTCGCCGCGGCAATCGAGCAATGCCAGGTTGCCGGCACGAGCGGCACCGCGGCTTCGGTGTACCCACCGGCGTCGTCGAGCTCCGGCGTGCCGGCCGTGTCGAGCGTGACGACGTGACGGTATGCGCTCGCGCTCACGCTATGGCCGACTCCCTGAGTTGCACGAGCAACGCGTCGACCGTATCCCATGGCGCCGGCCGTTGGCCGACGTCGACCGGGTCGGCCGGCATGTCGCCGCGGCCTGGGTCGTACAAATGGCCGAGCACAATCAACACGGCTTGCACGACGACCGGCGGCACCGTGACGGCATCCCACGTCGGGTCGGCTTTGGCCGCCAGATACTTGACGATTGCGTCGGCCGCGGCGTCGAGCTTTTGTTGCACGTCGGCGTCGTGATAGTCGTCGGTGATGCGCAAATGTTGCTTGGCGACGGCGAGCGACACTAGAGCGGTCATGACGCGCCACCGGCGGCCGCCTGGCGCAAGTCGCGACCGTGCTTGACCATGAGTTGCCAGGCGCGCGACGCGTCGCCAGGTCGCGAGCTGGTCATGATTTCGCAATGCCAGGCCGACCCGTCGTACGACACGACGTCGCCAGGCCGATACGACCGCGCGCTCGCGTACGCGCCTTGATACCGCGGGATGGGGAGCTCGACCGGGAGCGACTTGACGAGCTCGCCACGCTGCCACCGGAGCACGAGCGTACGGTCGCCGTCAAAGCTCGCCGTCAGGTCGTCGACGCCGAGCGCGTCGGCGCCGTCGCGGCCGTCGAGCCCGTTGGCGCCTGGCGGCCCTGGCACCGGCGGCCGCGCTTCCAAGCCGGCAAGCCGCTCGCGTACAGCCGACACGGTATCGTCGAGCCGGTCGACCGCGGCGCCGCGCTCGCGAAGCGCGGCGAGCTCCCCTTCGACACGCGCCAGGTCGGCGCGCAATGGCGCGATCGCTTTGGCGACCGTGCCGACAATGAGCTCGGCCAGGACGTCAGGTTGCATACAAACCTTCGCGCATGGCGGCGACATGAATGGCGGCGAGCATGGCGGCGACGTCGGCCGACTCGTCGACCGGCGGCGTTGGTGGTACCGGTGGCGGCGTTGGTCCGGCGGCGTCGCGCTCGGCGAGCGCGGCGAGCGAATACATTTGCTGCTGTAGATACGGCGACGCGCCGCCGGCGACCTGGCCGAGCCCGAAATACTTGCGCCTGGCTTCATTCGGCGCGAGCGCGCCGGCGACAATCGAATCGTGCGCCGCTTTGGTACGCGTGCCGGTGTCGAGCAACAACAAGTCGTCGATCGCAAACTCGGTCCCAAGCGACAACGCGAGCTCAAGCCCTTTATCAAGCGACCGCTCAAACTTGGTAATCAGCGATTGTAAACACTCGTTGTAGTAGAGCTGCACGAGCGGCTCAATGTTGGCGTACGGTGGTGGCGGCCCAACGTGCACCATGTACGGCGGAACGTGAAACGCCGAGCAAATGGTTTCCGCCGACCATTTGAGTTGGTCAATGAGCTGCGCGTCGACGGCCGACATGGTGAGCGGCTTGTACTCCAAGCCGCGGTCGAGCACGGCGACGCGCCCTTGATTGGCGCCGCCGACGTATTCTTCCCACTTGTCTTTGTACTCTTTCGCTTGCGCCGGCGTAATCGCCATAGGCGCCATGAGCACGCCGCCAGGGTTGGCGCCGTTGGCGAAAAACGCCGACGTTTGGCGTTGCATGTTTTGGCCGGCAAGCGCGCTCAAGCCGCACGCATAAAGCGGCGACACGCCGACGAGCGGATGAAACAACGTGAGCATTGGGTCGTGTATGAGCTCGCGCGCCGGCACGACGAGCGACGCTTCGGCCGGCACGCCGGCGAGCTCGTTGGCGCCGAGCTGGTAATACACGGCGCCGTCAGGCGCCACGAGCGGCGTGACGCGCTCAGGGTCGAGCACGTACAACGCAATCACGACGCCGCGGCCGTCACGCTCTTTCAACACGTACGCGTTGCCGTGCACGAGCTTCGATAAAATCCATTGCTCGACAAACGTGCCGGCGAGCTGGTACCGATTCGGCTCCCGCAACACCGGCGAGTACGCCGGATTGGTCTTTTCCGACCAAATCCCGTCGGCGTCTTTTTCGACGAGCCGCAATTCGAGCTTGCCAATGTCGGCGGCAATCATCGACACGCATGCGTACACCGCGAAGTACGTGAGCGACGTGTCGGTCGTGAGCTCTTGGTTTTGTTGCCATGCGCCGGGGAATGGGTCGCGTACGACGGCGACCGGCGACCATCCGTCGACCTGGCGGCTTGGCGGCCGCGGCGAGCGACGCGAGAAAATCTCACGGCCGAAAATACGCATGGAGCTCCCGCGAAAACGCCGGCCGCGCGCGCCCGTATCCCGGTAAACGCGCGCGGCCGGTTGGCGAAGTGTTATGCGTGCTTGCCGCGCGCGACCGTCCCGCCATTGCCGGCGTCGCCGGCGTCAAATGACGTTAGGCCAGTCGGCGCGTACACGGCCGCGGTTGCATACGCGACGCTTGCCGGTACCGCGCGGTTCCAATTGATAAACCGCTCGGCGCGCAAGCCGACCAAGTTGTTTTGCCAGAGCGACGTAAACACCGTCGTCGCGTCGGTTGGTGACATAGGCGCCGAATCCATTTGGAGCGACGCTTCGCGCGACACGTCGATCGATACGCCACCGTCGTCGGCGTACAGAATCAAATCGGGTTGCAACGCGATTACGAGCTGCGCGGCCGTGTTGCTCGTCACGACGTTTATGCCGTCAATGGAGCCGCCACCGGAGTTGACGCCGGGGAACATGCGGTTGCCTTGCGGGTCGCGTACCATGCCGAGCACAAAGCCGTTGGTTTCCGACATGATCAACGTGACGCCGGCGATCGGAATGTTGGCGGTCGTGAACATGCTGATCAACGCGACGATGTCTTTGAGCGCGTTGTTGGACGACACGATCGTCGGCGCGCCGTTGGTGATGCTGGCCGGCGACACGTTGGCGACCGCGGCGATCGCCGGGTCGATAAATTGCTGGTCAAGGAATTGCGCGATCCCTTTGACCATGTCGTTTCGGACGATCGCTTCGGCCGACGGCGAGCTCACCTTGACCAATTCTTCGGTCAACACGATGATGCCGGCGGCTTTTGCAATGCCGAGCGTCGCGGCCGTAAAGCCGAGTTTACCGACCGGCTTTGGCTTCGCCTGGCCGACCCACTGGTACAAGCCACCGGCCGATTGCACCGGCACGCTCACATTGAATGGCACCTGGCGCAAGCCGGGGATTTTGCCCAAGATCGTTTTCGGTCTGAGCAATTCCATAAACTCGTTGGTCGCGTTGGTCACGACGGCGAGCGGTCCGGCCCACGTCGGGTCGGTCGTCGTGCCTGGCGCCGTCGCGGCTTTTAAAAACAGCTCGACTTCCGGCGTGTCTTTCCATTGCTTGGCGTACTCAACGGCGAGCATCTTGTCGCCGTTGGCGCGCGCGATCGCCATGGCGGCGCGCACGAATACCGAGCCCTTTTCATGCATGCTCTTGACCTGCACAAACGGCACGACGGTCGCCATGCGGCCTGGCGCCGGCGCGACCGGCTTGGCGGCCGCGGCGTTGAGCGTTTCGAGCTCGCGCCAGCGTTTGATGGTCCCGTCGAGCGCGAGCGCGGCGTCACTGAGCTCGTCGTACGTCTTGGTCTGGTCGGCGTCGAGCGTCGTGCCGGCGTCGGCGGCCGTTTGCATGAGCTGCAACATGGCCGCGGTTTTGGTCGCCCGATTGGCTTCGGCGGCCGTAATTTGCTCTTGGATGGTCATGACTTTTACCGGCTTGCGCTCGGCGGCCGGGACACCGGCCAGGATGACGGCCGGGACACCGGCCAGGGATTTGACAAACCGCACGACGGCGTCGGGGTTTGCCGGGATTGTCACCAAGCTCAGCTCGACGACTTCGGTTTTGCGTAGGTTGAGCGCGCCGGCCGTGAGCCGCTCGACGCCGTCGGCCAGGATGCGATACCCAATCGACACGGTCGACACCAAGCCGGCTTTGAGACATTGCCACGCCAGGTCGACGGCGTCTTTTAGCGCGCCTGGCGTGTCGACGGCCGGGATGTTGGCTTCAAACGCGATCCCGTCTTTCGTCGCCGGAAAGAGCGTGACCGTCCCGATCGGGATGTTTTTTTCGTGTTGCCAAAAGAGCGGGAGCGGATTGCGGAACGTGACGCCAAACGGGTCGACCGAATGGCCCTGGCGATCGATCGTCGGCGTCGTCGCCAGGCCGCCAAACACGCGCCGCTCGGCGTCGACCGACTTGCGCGCGACGGTGAGCTCGGCGATCGCGTACTCGGTTGTCGGCTCGGCGAGCTCGGCCATGTCGCGCACGATTGCGCCACGACATGGCCGAGCGGTCAAGGTTTGGCGACAAACGCGCCGACGCTAGTGCGGATAAATCCCGGTCGTGTGTAGCAGCTCGGCGACAATCACGAGCAACAACGCCGGCCAGAGCGGCGCGCGGCCGATGCCGGCCAAGATGCAAATCACGAGCGCGGCGACGAGCAACAACAAGTCGATGCTCAACATGGCTCAAATCTCCACGATGCGCACGCCGTACTCGGCTTCGACGTGCTTTTTTTTCCAGCGATAGAGCGGCGTTTTGACTCCCTTGGCATCTTCGATAATCGTCCCGGTCGGCGTCGCGTACGCGAAGTCGGCGACGTAATCGCCGATCGTTTGCTCGGCCGGCAACACCGGCGGCGTCGACCATGGCTTCGCGCCGAGCGTCGGCCGCATGGCCGCCAGGCCAATCGAGCCGGCGTACCTGACATGAAGCGCGAAGCGCGGTTGTAACGTCAAATCCCACAATTGGCCGGCGCGCTCCAATAGCTTGAGCTCGGCGTACCGGTTGGCTTCGCGTTGACTGGCGAAGCGTATCCCGTCGACGTACGTGGTTTTGGCGCCGTACTTATGGCGGCGCGACTCGTCGTCGACCCATGCGTGTCGCGGCTTGCGATCGTGGCTTGCCATGAGCGACTTTTTTAGTCCGGCCAGGTTGCGAAACGTCACTCTACTCATGGCGTTTTTTTCGGTTGCGCCTGGCGCAACACGCGTCGAATCCAATCGGCCATGGTGAGCCGACTGGCGCGCGCTTGCGCGTACATGGCGTCGTACTGCGCGGCCGGTACGCGTACGTGCACGTTGACGCTCGCCGACTTTTTGAGCACGTCGTTGGACATGGGCCGACCCTTCATACGTGTATCTGCGGCACCGACGGCTCGGTCGTGCGCAATGCCAACGACCAAGCGACGACGAGCGCCATGACCGGGTCGATTCGACCGCGGGAGCGTTTCTTAATCGGGAAAATGTTGTCTTTTCCGTCGCGCTGCACGACGGCGTTGCCGGCGGCCCATTCCATGAGCGGGTCGTTTTGCGTGTCGACCTGGCCGGCGAGCACGGCGGCTTCAAGCGCGCTCGCGCCGCTCGACATGCCCTTGTATGTTTGCGCGACTTCCAACACTTGGTCGGTCGCAAAGCCGTCGGTTTGCGTGAGCTGCACAATGAGCTGGTCGGCGTGCCATGGGTCGAAGCCGACGGCGCGTATGTCGACGACGGCTCGGAGCTCGGCGAGCGCGTCGCGTATGACTTGGTGGTCAACGCGCGTGCCTGGCGTCGTGCGCAAGTACCCACGCTCGACCCATTGCGGATACGGCGCGCGGTCCCGGTGAGCGCGATCGGCCAGGGTATCGGCCGGCGACCATACATAGCGCACGACGCGCCATGGCTCGTCGGCGACCGGCGGAAAGAGCGCCACCAACGCCGTCAGGTCGAGCTTTGCCGATAGGTCGACGCCGACAAGACACGGCCGGCCGGCGAGCTCGGCGAGCTCCCATGCTCCCGGCTTCGACTGGCCGCGGCGCCAGCCGTCCAAATCAAGCCACGGTTGCGAAACGTTGACCCAAAGGTTGAGATGCTTTTGTTGGTACGTCGCTTTGGCGGCCGGCATGCCGCGCGCCTTGACGACCTTCGACGCCAGGTCGGCCGGGTTGACGCTCACGCCGTAATTGGGATTGGCCTTGCGCGCCGTGTCGGCCGACGTCCAATCGTCGCCGACGTCGGCATGCGCGATAAATGCGAAGTACGACTCGTCGACGAGCGACCCGTCGAGCACCGCGCACGCGTATTTATGCTCATCGCCGCACGCCGAGTTTAGGTCGTCGCCGGCCGTCGTGATTTTGTAAATGATGGGTTGCGCGCGCGCGCCGGTCGCGGTTTCGAGCACGTCGATCATGGCGCGCGACTTGTATTTGTGGATTTCGTCGAGCGATACGAAATGAGGGTTGAGCCCGTCGAGCGAATCTTCGTCGGCGCCGAGCGGCTCCAATTTCGACGACGTCGACTCACGCGACAAGTTGCTTTTTAGAATCGTGATGCGGTCGCGCAATTGCGATTGCTGCACGAGCCGCTTGCAGTCGTCAAACACGATGCGCGCTTGGTCCTTTTTCGTCGCCGCGCAATACCCTTCGGCGCCGGCTTCGTTGTCGAAAAAGGTTGCATACACGCCGACGACCGCGGTTTCGAGCGACTTGCCTTGCTTGCGCGGGAGCTCGTTGTAGCAATTCCGAAAACGCCGTACGCCGGTGTCGACGTGTATCCATCCAAACAACGACCCAAGCCGAAAGATTTGATGGGGTTGCCATTGGATACGCGTGCCGGCCCAATCGCCTTTGTAGTGCTTGAGCTCTTGCCCGAATGAGAGAAAGCGATTGGCGCGCGCCAGGTCGAGCCGATACGGAAACGCCGTCGTCGCTTCGCGCGCGCGGTCGCGTTGGTGGCGTACGCATGCGAGCCGGTGGTACGTGCCGGCCAGGACACGGCCGGCGACGACGGCGTCGGCGTATTCGTCCATGGGATGCTTACTGCTTCCACCGCTCAAAGATTGCCGGCCCATTGTCGTCGTCGTACTTGGCAAACGGGTCGGCCGGCTTGTCGCTCGCCGTCGTCGACACGCGCGACCGCGCGCTCGGCGTCATGCCAAACTCGACGAGCCACGCGCGCATTTGCGCAAGCGCGCGATTGGCGACCGCCACAAACGGCGACAACACCGGCCCACCGTCGCGACCCTTCAAGACCATCCCGCGTTTGCGGATTTCGGTTTCGGCTTCGCGCCACCGTGCAAACGTTTGGCAGTACGCCGCCAACGCGTCACGGTCGATCGTCGTCAACAAGCCGAGCCGCGCGAGCTCCGGCGCCAGGCGCCGCCATTCGGTCGCCGCGGCGCCGGTCAAATAGCTCGGCGGCGAGCTCCGGCCGGTCGGCGGCTTTGGCTCCCGCGCGTTGAGCGGCCGCCGACCGGGATTGTGCCGGAGCAATTTGAGCGAAGTCGGCGTCGGCTTCCGACCGCGCATGGCCGTTTACTTTTTCGGCTCGGCCGGCGGCACTGGCTTTGTGCCAGGTTGCGCCGGCGGCACCGGCGTCGGCTTGGTCGTCGGCGCGCCTGGCAACGCGTTGTCGGGTCGCGCGCCGCCGGCCGGGAGCTCGTTGTCAGGATGCGCGCCGCCGGCCGGCAACGTGTTGTCGGGATGCGCGCCGCTCGGCGGAATGGCGATCGGATGGCTCGGCCGGCCAGGAATGACGATCGGATTTTCCGGCGACCCTGGCGACGTCGGCGGAATGGCGATCGGCGGCTGCACGTCGCCGCGCACAAACGCGAGCAAGCGTTGGTCAAACTCGACGAGCTCGCTATGCTCGGCCGCCGAGCCGCCAACACTGGTCAACACTTGCACCGTCACTTTGCCGGTTTCAAACACGCCGACGATCTTGCCAAACGGGAGCACGACGAAATCGCCTGTTTTTGCCATTGCTTTTTTCTCCCCTGGATCACAGGTCGGTCACGAGCGCGCGCGCGCCAGGACGTCGCGCCGTCGTCGAGCGGTCATGCCGGCGAGCTCCCGCGGTCGTCGAGCGGTTGGCGCCGGGTCGTAAAAAGCCCTAAAATCGCGATCCACACGATTTCTCAATTTCGCGAGCACGTCGCAGGTCGGCTCGGATGGTTACGGCCGGCTGCGGCGCCAAACATTTTCGTACCCCCCGGTCAACGCTCACGCGCCGCTCGCCGTCTTGCGTGAGTGACACGACTGGCAAAGCGATTGCCAGTTGTTGAGCTCATCCCAAAACAACGACGGGTCGCCGCCATGGGGTACGACATGGTCGACGAGCTCGGCCGGCGTTGCTCGATTGGTGTCGTGACACGCCGACATGACCGGCGCCAGGCCGCCAGGTCGCATGCCGCATAGTGGGTACAGCTTCCGAAAGAGCCGCGCGCGTTGCTCCCATGCGTAGGTATACCCACGCTCGCGTTGACTGCCACGCGCCGCCAGGCGCGTCGACCTGGCATGCGGCCGGCAATACCCACGTTGCACAATGGCCGAGCATCCCGGTTGCAAACAGTACCGCATGTCATGACCGTACGACCGGGTTGCGTTGGTTTGTCGGCTTCCGTTTGAGCAAGCGTTGTACCCCTTCCAAAATCACTTCCCCGCAATCCTCGCAACGCAACGCCACCGTGTCGACGGCGTACCCTGCCACGTCGCCGGTCGTTTCGCGTTTGCACCGGAGCGTATGACCGACATGGCGTCGGAGCTCGCCGAGTAACGCGTCGGCCGTGAGCGTCACGTTTTGACCGTCGGCACGACACGCGACACGATTTGCCCACACGTTGGACAACGCTTCAGCGTCGCCGGTCCGGCGTACTCCGACGCGCGCACGACGGCCCAAGTGATACACGTTTGCCCGGTGACACGGCATGGTCGCTCGCCGACTTCGCGAATGAGCCCTAGGTCGCGCAATTCGGAAAAGCGCGTCGCCGTGTTGGAGTCGTACCGGATCGTCAATTGGCGCGTGTCTTTCAAATGCTCAAAGGTTTCGCTGACCGTCGCAATGCCGAGCTCGGCGAGCCCTGCGTACGCTTGCAAGCGGCGCGTGTTAATGACGCCGGCGTCGAGCGCCCGGTAAAACGCTTCGACCGACGTATGCCGCGGTTTGGTAATGACGATAAACGGCGGCTCCGGCTCGGCCGGCGGCTCGACGATCGCGGCTTCAATATGGCCTTGCTTGCCGTCGCAGTACTTCAGATGGTCGGCGCGGTCGACGACATTGCCGCACCAAATACACCGATGGCCGGGAATCATGCGCGTACCTCAGTGCACCGTGCCACCGTCTATCAGCTCTTGCGCGCGCTCGCGAAAAATCCGCCAGGCCGCGCGATCGCCGGCCGCCAGGTCGCAATCGCCAAAGCCGCGGTCGCGAAGCTCGGCGCGCATGCGCAACACGTACGTCGCGACGACGACCGCGGCCGCGCCGAGTACGTCGTCATAGGTTGCGCCGAGCGTTTCGGCCGTGTCGTCGAGCTCGGCAAAGAGCTTCCACGCGAGCGACCGCGGGTCGTCAATGCGCACGAGCGTTTTACTTGTCGTCTTTGCGCTCAAGCTCGGCCATGCGCCATTGGCCGGCGGCGTACATCACGACGGCGCCGCGCTCGTTGTTGAGCACAATGAGCGCGCCGTCGTGCGCGTTGATGTCGTGGCCTTTGACGTCGCGCTCCGAGCCGTCGGCCAACACGAGATGGTAGGAATGGAGCGATCCCGATTTCGCCATGCTTTACCCTTTCTGTTTGCGCTCGCCGGCGCGCTTGCCGCGGATGAATTGTTGGAGCTCGGCAATCTTCGGTGGCGGCTCGGCAATCCCCAACATAAGCAGCGAATCTTCGAGCTTTTGCGGGTCGGCGGCGTACGCAATCACGCATAGCAACATGAAATGCCCGGCGACGTGAAACATGCCGGTATCGTCGAGCACGACTTCACAGCTCGCGATCGCGTGACGGTCGGCCGGTAGTTCGACTCTCACCGCTTTTGCTCAAGCCTGGCGACGCGCGCGTTGAGCTTTGCGAGCTCGACGTTGACGGCGTCGAGCCCGTCGGCCATGTCGGTCAACTCGACTTGCACGTCGGGTTGCCGCACGACATGACCGGCGCCGGCTTCCGTCAACGCGAGCTCCAAATAATGCTTGAGTAGTTGCCCGGTCGAGCTCATGGCATTTCACGCCAGGCGCCGGCCGTCGTTGCGCTGAGCTGCACGGTACCGCTCGCGCTCGCCGCGGCGCCTAAGCCGTCGGTGGCGGCTTCCCTGAAAAGCTCGCCGTCAATGAAGATTTGCACGCGAAGCTCGAAACCAAACTCGTCGGGTCGGCCGGTGATAAACACAAACAGGGTCGAGCGCGTCGTCGTGAAGCTCGACGACCATGGCACGATCGTCGAAATGTCGGTTGAGCCTTCCTGAGCCGAGCCGTATTGCAAGCTCGCCGCGCGCGTCGTGCCGAGCGCGCGAAACTCGATCGTATGTCGCACGACGACCGGCGGCGTTGGCGTCGGCGTCGACGGCGCGCTCGGCGCGACCGGGTTTGGCGGATAGTAATTTTTGACGCATGCGCCGACCCAAATCGACAACACGGCGACGACGACGGCGACTAAGTAGTGAAATCGTGCGGTCGTCATGGGTTGCCTTTCCAGAGCGGCGCCTTGGCATGCTTGAGCGCGTCGAGCGCGCCGGCCATGCTCGACGAGTCGTACGGGATACGGTGGCGCGCGGCGAGCTCGGCCATGGCGGCTTTGAGATCGGCGTCGAGCGTGAAGCGCTGGCCGAGCCGCACGAGCTCATATCCGAGCGGCACGAGTTTACGCGCTTCCGGTTTTTCGTCTTGGTTTGGGAATGGTCGCGACGCGCTCGCGTCGCTGCCCTTTTCGATCCCTGGCCTGGCCTGGCCTGGCCTGGGGTACGTCGACTTGAGCTCGCCGTTGAGCTCGGCGTTGAGCTCCGAGCCGCGCTCCGACTTCAACTCGGAGTTGAGCTCGGAGTTGAGCTCGGAGTTGAGCGCGTCGGTGGTAATGGTTCCACGTTGCACATCATTCGCGATACTGGCGCCGGCGCGCCATGGCGGCGCCTGGCCGGGATGCTTCGCCAGATACCGGAGCTGCGCATAGCGCGGCGCGTTGCTCCACAAATCATGAATGACGTACTCGCCTGGCGCGCGCTCGTCGACAAAGCCGGCGTCGACGAGCAACGCCACGAGCTCGGCCGGGTCGCCGCGCCAGTACACGGCGTCGGCCAGGTCGACCGCGGCGCCGACGTACGCCGACACGGCGTTGTACCCGGCTTCCCAAAGCAATTCCAGCATGCCGCGCGCGATCGGCTCGGCGCCGACGAGCGTGCACGGTTGTAAGCCGGCCAGGTTGCGCACGAGCCGACGAAACTTCCAATGACCCGGCAACGAAATCCGCGCCATGTCAGTCGTCGTCGTCGTCGAGCTCGGCCGGCGCCAACGGGAATGGCTCGCCGTTTTGGCCGCCGAGCACCGTGCGCCACCATGCTTCGACGCGCGAGCGTAGGTACAGCTTTTTGCGAATGGGGAGCTTGAGCGATTGCGGAAAATCGCCGCGCGCTTCCATGCGCGTCACGGTCGCCATATTCAAGTGGAGCGACCGCGCGATCCTGTCGAGCGTGAGCAATTCGTCGGTGGCGGGAGCGTCGTCGACGACGGTCATGGGAGCGACCCTCGCAGTAAACACGAGCGGTGAGAATACCGCCGAGCGGAGTGAGAATATTGAGCGCGCCAGGAAACGCCGTCAACGGAAAATCGCTCGGCCGTACAAAAAAAGTGACCGGCAGACGAGCCGCCGGTCATGGTGAGCAACGTGAGTAAACGCGGGTCGTGCTATTTGCGCCGTGGCCGGATACGGCGCGACGACGGCTCGACTGGCACGTCAGGAAGTCCACGGCGGCGCCGATATTCGTTTGGATCGTCGCCGAGCTCAGGGTCGAGTATGACTTTGCAGCGAATACACATTCCGGAGTTGTCTGGGTCGTCGTGCCAGCCTTGAGCACATCGCAAACGCGCGCGCGGCTCGTCGCCGGCGGCCGCCTGGCGCGACTTGGGATGCCGGTCGCATATCTGGTCGGCGGCGCGCGTCGGCCGTCGGCAGAGCTTGCAGAGCCGTACGCCGCGGTAGTCCGTCATTGGCCGGCTCGTTGAAACGGGAGCACCGGCGCCGAGCTCGCCGCCGACGGCTCAAGTATTTCCGTGACGAGCCGGTCGAGCGTGTCGAGCGCGACGCGCTTTTCGCTCAAGTACTCGTACCGGTTGTAAATCCCGGTGACGGCGTCGCCGCGGCGTACGTGCGCAAGCACGCGCGAAATGACGAAATCGGTGATGCCGTGCTTAGCCATGAGCGTCGCCGCGGTTCGGCGCAAATCCTTCCCTTGGAAGTCGGGAAGCGCGACCGGGTTGCCGCGCGATTTGCCAGGCGCCGCGGTCGTGCCTTTGCGCGTGCCAAACACGAGCCGGTCGACGGTCGCCGCGGCCGCGCGCCTGGCTTCCAAGAGCTTGAGCGCGCGCGCGCCGAGCGGGACAACATGCGGGAGCCGTTTGCCCTTTTTGCCCTTCATGACCGACGCCGGAAAATCGAGCACCGCGGTATCAAACTTGACCCATGACCATTCCAATTTTCGGAGCGGCGTTTCGCGTTGCGCGGTGAGTAGTCGAAGCCGCCACACGTCGGCGATCGCGCGATCGCGCGGCGTCGACGCCGGGTCGGCGGCAATGGCGTCGAGCGCGGCCCAAAACGCGACGAGCTCGGCCGAGCTGAGCTCCCGGTCGCGGCTTTCTTCGACCGTGACTTTGCCGAGCTGGTCGATCGGATTTCGGTCGAGCAATTCTTCGTTGACGGCCCACCGGCAGAGCTTCGACAGAAACGCATGGTATCGATTGGCGTTGGTCGGACATTTGGCGGCGTACGTGCGCACCGCGGTTTTGAGTTGGTGGCGACTGAGCGACCGCGCGAGTACCGTGCCATGGAGCTTCACGAGCCGGTTGCCATGACACCGTGAGTTTGACGCATGGCTCGTCGACCATCCGGCCGTATGCTCGGCCAGGAAGCTCGACACGAGTTGCGCCACGGTCGCCGTATCTGGCGACAAGCCGTCGACGCCGACGTCGGCCGGCGGCTTGAGCAACACGCCGTCGGCGTGCAACGCCAGGAGCTCGGCGGCGCGCTTGCGCGCGGCCTTGACGCGAAGCCGGCCGGGTTGCGTCGCCGGGTCGCCGGCCAGGCCGACGGCGACGCGCACGCGTTTGTGACCTTCCCTGACCCTGACATAAAACGCGCGGCGATTGGCGCCGACGCGCACCGCGAAATTGGCGAGCGCCAGGTCGAAATACGTACCCGGCGCGAGCGGCCCGTCGACGAGCTCTTGAGTGAGTATGACGTGCGGCATTGCTCTTAATCGCTTTCAGCTTCGCCAGCGGATTATGGTCCAAAAATTGGCCCAAGCGGCGTAAGCACGAGCAAGAGCATATGCGGGAGCGGTGAGAATTGCTAGACTTTTACGACTGGCGCCGCTTGCGTTTACTGTCGAATGGGGTTTGGCAACGACTGAAAATCGTGGTGTCGCCGGTTCGATCCCGGCTCTCGGCACCAATCCTAACTCGTTGATTTGGTTGGCGTTGCGGCTCAAGCCGGCGCGCGCTGGTCGCGCGGGGTTGGTCCACTTTTTGGCCCAAGTCGCCGACCGAGTCGGGAGAATCGTATGAGCCAACGCCAATTCCTGGCGGAACTGCAACGCCGCGGCGCCGCGGTCCGACTGGCCGAGCTCGCGCGGGAGCTCGCCGAAATCTACCGGTTGGCGCCGGAGCTCTTTTCGTCGGCGCCGAGCGTTAACCAACGCAAGCGACCGCGCGGTCGGCCGCGGCTTGAGCGGCGCGGCAAGCCGGCCAAGAGCGGCGCCGACGACCTGGCGCCGACGACCTGGCACTAGGCCGCCGGCGACGGTGGGTCGTCGGCTTCCAACGGTAAGGTATGCTGCGCGGCCTGGCCGGCCGCCAGAGCGACTTCGGTGGCGCGTATGGCCTTAGCGACGGCGACGGCCGGCAAGAGCGCCAGAGCGGCGCGTAAGAGCCGCTGAGCGGCGTGTAGATGTTGGAGCGCGAGCGTTAAATCGGCGGCGCGCCGCATGGATTTGACCCGCGGGTATTTTCTCACACTGGCGGCTATTTTTACCGCTCGCGCCGCTTAATCGGGTACAACGGCCGGATGATTAATCCGACCGTCGGCGACCCATTAACCAATCTCACCCTGGCCGCCATTACGGTCGCCGCCATGGTCGCGATTGCCCATGCGCGCGGTCGCGCGCCGCTCTGGCCGGCCGTGTTGCTCGCGCTCGTCGCGCAATTCTTGCAGCTCTTACGTTAGGCGAGCGGGATCACGATCTGCCCAAACATTTGCGTATTTGAGTACACCGGCCACGAGCCGCGCGCGGGAGTTGCATACACGACGAGCTGTAAAAACGGGTTTCCGCCGGAATAGCCAACGCTCCCCGTATTCCAGGCGCCCGTGTACGACGTGCACGGCACGTACATCGACCCGGCTAACGTGAGCGGAAACGTTGGAAAGTAGATACGGAGCGCGGTAGCGGCGACCCCTGTTATCCCAGTCGAAGCGATTCCAAACGCGACGATCGCCATTTTTCCGACGACCAAGTATCGCTGTTGTTGCACGTCGGCGGCTTCGACCGTCCACGTACCCGAATCGGCTGAGAAGTTGCCGGCGTTGTACGGCACGTCGCTCCACACGCCGGCCGGCGCCCATGCCGGCACGCCGCTCGCGAGCGTGAGCAAATGGCCGTCGGTCGACT
>Ga0068871_100000626_pt1 | contig 24276 bp, 22 predicted proteins | sample KBSMisM72_FD_72750 | JGI IMG/M metagenome (GOLD analysis project Ga0068871, IMG submission 72750) | Miscanthus rhizosphere microbial communities from Kellogg Biological Station, Michigan, USA - KBS Miscanthus M7-2 | ecosystem: Host-associated > Plants > Roots > Rhizosphere > Soil ...
CCGCACGATCTTGGGAAGCTGTCGATGGTGTGCGCCGTCGCGGAATTCTTCATCAACGGCGCCATCGTCGGCATGTATGCGCTGTTTGCCCAGGCGTTTCCCACGCACGTTCGCGCGTTCGGTTCGGGTTTCGCTATCGGATTGGGCCGTGGCGGTTCGTTTGTCGCGCCGATCATCGCCGGATACTTGTTTCAGTTCGGCTACGGCTTGCCCGTCGTCGCCGTCGTCATGGGCTTGGGTTCGACCATGGCCGCGATTGTCCTGCTGCGTCTGAAGGTGAGTTCCGAAACCTCCGTGGCGGCGACGTAGCGAGACCGCTCCTTAATACCGTGCCAGTGCGAGCTGCGTGAGCTGAACGAGGTTGCCACAGGTGTCGTTCAGCATCGTGATAATCGAGGCAGTCACGTCGGTCGGTGGCATCGTGAACTCGGCCCCGCGGGCCTTGATCCGCTCGTAGTCGCCTTTCACATCGTCCGTATAGAACATGACCGCGGGCTGGTTCTGTTGGAAGAGCGCCTGCTGATACGCCTTCGCGGCCGGGCTGTTGTTGAGCGCCAACTGCAACTCGGTACCATTCGGTTCCTCGGGTGAGACCACCGTCAGCCAGCGAAATGGCCCATTGCTGAAATCCGCCTTCCTGGTAAAACCCAGTACATCCGTATAGAAGCGTAGGGCTCTTTCCTGATCGTTTACGTAGACGGTGGTCAGTTTGATCTTCATATCAGCCCTCCTTGTGCATTGGACCTGTCACATCGGCGACGTATCGTCCGTCAGTACAATGACGGACCGCGAAGGAGGAATGTGACCGATGTCCACACCTGAGCGGCTCGCCGAGCAATTCGAAGAGCACCGATCGCACATACGGGCGGTCGCCTATCGCATGCTCGGATCGATCAGCGAGGCGGAGGATGCCGTCCAGGAAGCCTGGATCCGATTGAGCCGCACGGATGTCGGCGGAGTCGACAATCTGCGGGGATGGCTGACGACGGTCGTCGCGCGCCTGTGCCTGGACATGCTGCGAACGCGAGCGTCGCGCCGGGAGGATCCCCTCGAAGAGGATGCTACGCACGTGCCCGATCCGATCATCCGCGCGATAAGTAGCGGGGACGAGGGTCCCGAGACCAACGTCATGCTCGCCGACTCTGTCGGTCTGGCGCTGCTCGTGGTCCTCGAGAAGCTGGAGCCGGCGGAACGATTGGCGTTCGTGCTCCACGATGTGTTTGGGATGACCTTCGAGGAGATCGCGCCCATCGTGGATCGCTCAGCCATCGCCACACGTCAGCTCGCGAGCCGCGCGCGCCGGCGGGTTCAAGGCCAGGCGCCGACGTCAGAAACCGATTTGCGAAAGCAGCGCCGTGTCGTCGATGCGTTTCTCGCGGCCGTCCAAAACGGCGACTTCGAAGCGCTGGTCACGGTCCTGGATCCGCAGATCGTGCTGCGCGCCGATGGCGGGGCGTTGAAGGGCATGTCGCGTCTCGTGCGTGGGGCTCAAGCGGTCATGGCGCAAGCCGCGAGCTTCTCGAAGCTCGGGTTGTCCAATCAGGTGGTCCTCGTAAATGGCAACATCGGCGTCGTGTCGCGGTTGCCGGATGGGCGCGTGCTGTCCGCGATCGGTTTCACAATTGCGGACGGCAAGGTCGTCGAGATGGACATCCTCGCGGATCCGGAGCGGCTCAGTCGACTCGATCTGTCCGCCATCCAGGCCTGAATCTGTGGCGCCGTCACATTCGTTCGGGTTGTTCCGTCTTCCTTGCGAGGAGGCAATCATGAAAGGAATCGTCGTCGGCTTCTGGATCGCCACCGCGCTCTTCTGCGTCCAAATGGCTTTCACGGTCTACGCGCAGCTGCGCCTGCCGCAGGTGGCGGAGGAGTTCGCTCAGGAGCTGCAAACAACATGAAGTCTCCTTCTTCGCTCATCGACGAGAAGATCAAGAAACTTGGCGATTGGCGCGGGACGATGCTCGCGAAGGTGCGAGCAATCATCCGCGACGCAGACCCCGAGATCGTCGAGGAGTGGAAGTGGGTGAAGCCCACGAATCCCGGAACGCCGGTCTGGTCCCACGGCGGCATCGTCTGCACCGGCGAGACGTACAAGAGCTACGTCAAGATGACGTTCGCCAAGGGGGCGGAGTTGAAGGACCCTTCAGGTCTCTTCAACGCCAGCCTCGACGGGAATGTGAGGCGCGCCATCGACATCCATGAAGGCGACACGGTCGACCAGGCGGCGTTGAAAAATCTCATTCGCGCCGCAGTGGCGCTCAATCTCAGGGACAAGCCGCGAACGAAGCGGAAGAGCTGACGTCGGGACTGGCCCGCCTCATCGGCTGTTCCGCTTCGGCCGTCTGCGCTGGAGCGTTTTCGCGCTTTGTTGACGACGTGCGCCTTTTGCTCCGAGAGGCGATCGTCGTCTGCGGGCGGCGCGCGCCGGCGTGTCGGCCTGGCCACCCGCTGCCGCAACCATCGCGTGTTCGGCGTCAGGTGGGACGCCCCGTTCGTGGAGCTCCGTTTTTCGTTGGAGCATGCGTTCGCCGAGCGCCTTGAAATCGACCTTGACGTCTTTGGCTTTCGGCAGCATTTCGTCTTCTTCTTCTTTGATGTGATGACGAACGCTTTCCGACAGGACGGTGAATTTCGCAAACCGATGATCGTCCCCGTGACGCCCGCGATCGAGCTCGGCAATGAGGACTCGGGCGACGTGATGTTCTTCGTCCGCTTCATTCATCAGATCGCTGCCGACATGCGCGCGCACGGTGGGATAGAAGATCTCCTCCTCGAGCGCGGCGTGGATCTTCAGCTCCGTCAACGCACTTTGGATGATGTGTTCCTTCTCGTTTCCACTCTTTGCTTTTTCGAACTTATCGAACAGCTCTTTGACGGTGTCGTGGTCCTTGAGCAGGATCGCGATGGCGTGTTTCTCGGGCAGCAGTAGACGCTCCAGCATTGTCAGTCTCCTCGTTCGATTCAACCCGCGTTCAACTGAGCAAAACGAGGGCCACGCCGAGATTTCGGGGCCAACACGTCAATATTCGCCCTTGACCTCCTAGGTTCCAGAGGGGCATGCTCACCTGAACATATGAACCGATGGTTGAAGGACGGAGGACCTGCATGAATTCTGGTCGGAGGAATCGTTGGACGAGGACCGCGATGAGCGTACTCGTCGCGATTGGCGTGGCGTCGACAGCCGGTGCGCAGCAGGCTCCCGCCGCCGGGCAGGGTCGAGGTCGCGGCGCTGACCCGAACGCCGGTGCGCCATACACACCGGCCGCAGGAGCCAAAGACCTGAGGGCCGTGCTTTTCAACTGGATGTGGCACGAGGGCATGCTGAAGGGCACCGACGAACGCGACATGGTCGCGACGCTTGAATATCAGGCCAAGAGCGGCACGATTCAGGTGGACGGCCAGCCGTGCAGGCTCACCAAGTACCGCGCGAGCACCAACTACCAGACCTTGAGTCAGCGGATCAACTACTCCTGCACGCGGGCGAACAATCAGCCCTACTCGAATATCGAGGTGGTGAGTTGGCAGTACGCGTGGAACGAGGACACGCCGGGCGCAGAGATCGCCGGAACGAAAGGCAAGGTCGCGGCGATGCCGGCAGCCGTGCAGGAGCGGCTCATCCGCATCTGGGCGAGTCCGCAGGGCGCGCCCAAGTCCGCGCTGGCAGGGACGATGGACACTTGGACGCTGGGCGCCAATCCCGGCGTGGTCGTCCCCGACGGCGTAATGAAGGCCGGCAACACGTCGGTCGCGTGGGACGCTGCTGGCAAGGCGATCGTGACCTTTCCGATCCCCGGTGTTCCCGGAGCCACCGGCACTGCGACCGTCAACGCTGAGTACATGACCGAGAAAGTCGTGGTCACGCAGGGAGGAACGGCAACCGAGTTCACCTACAGCGACTACAAGGACTGGAATAACCCGCTGAACAAGATTCAAGTCTTGTACGCGGGACGAATGACCGAGCGCAAGAACGGCGCGGTGGTGCGCGATCTGACGACGGACGTGACAGAGACCGGCGATGTGTATGTCGTCGCGCCCGTGCCGCCGAGCGTGCAGAAGGCGATGAACGTCACGACGAAAGCGCCCACGATCGTGTTCGCGAGGCAGGAGCCGCCGACGAACACGTCGGCCCCGACACCGCGGATCGGCGGACATCCCGATCTGACCGGCAATTGGGCGGAATTCAACATCGGCTGGATTGGCAACTACATGGGCAACGGCGGCCGGCGCTGCGCTCCGAATCAGGCAAAGCCCTGCAACAGAGCGACGAATCAGACTGAGGATTTTGAACTCTACTCACCGTCGCGCTTCGGGCAGCTGGGTCGTCCTATCTACAAGCCGCAGTACTGGGACAAGGTTCAGCAGCTCGACATGTGGACCAACAAAGAAGATCCGGTGATGACGTGCCAGCCGCTGGGGAGTCCGCGTCAGGGTCCGCCGCGCCGCATCTTCCAGACGGAGAACGACATTACGTTTCTCTACGGGCAGTTTTCCGACGCGGGCGGTGGGATGGCCGAATTTCGCGTCGTCGCGACCGACGGCCGCCAGCACGGCCAGAACGCACAGTACGCCAACATGTACTTCGGCGACACGGTCGGCCGCTGGGAGGGCGACACGCTTGTGTTCGACTCCATCGGCTTCGTCGACACGACGTGGATCGGACGCGGCGGCTACTTCCACTCCGACAAGATGCACATCGTCGAGAAGTTCAAGCGAGAGGGCGACGCCATTTTTTACGACCTGACGCTCGAGGACCCGGAGGTGTTGGCGGAGCCGCTTGTGTTCCCGACACGGATACTGCGGCGCAGCCCGGGCGCGAACGCGGGTCTGATCGCCGAACGAGGGAACTGCGAGACGGATTTCGAGCGGGAATCGGCGGCGACGCAGATTCGGCACTGAGTGATGACGATCTCTGATTGATGACGATCTCAAAGATGTTCAGGAGGATGAGAATGGCTAAGTGGACTTTGGGGTGCCTCGCACTCTGCGGGGTCGTAATCGCCGGTGCGTCGGTGCACGCGCATCATTCCCTGGCCGGTGTGTACGCGTTGGGAAAGGAAGCGACGGTCCATGGGACCTTCAACTCCTTCAAGATCGTGAACCCGCACTCGTCGATGAAGCTCGACGTCAAGAACACGGACGGCACGGTCACGACGTGGTCGTTCGTCGGCGGCAGTGCCGGCCAAATCGCGAGGTTCGGTCTCAAAGACGGACCGAATGCGCTGCACTTCGGCGACGAAGTCACGGTCACGTGCACACCCGCGGCGGACGGCAAAAGTCCAGTCGGCCTCCTGGTGGCGATCACTTACCAAGACGGGCACACGGTCCGATTCCGATCGCCTGACGAGTAAACGGCGAGGCGGGCGCAGGGGGCCGCCGGTTCGAAACCGGCCGCCCCGACCCCATGTGTTAGGATGCCGAATGAAGATCGACCTGACCGACAGAGAAATTCACACTCTGATCCTCGCCATCGAACACGCGAAATCCACAATCGCGAAGGGACTCCAGGTGGAGCAAACCGCTTGGAAAGAAGACGCGAACTACCTTCGGTACTCCAGCCTGGAAGCGAAGCTCAGGGCGATTCAGCAGCGGGCCGCGTAGAGCGATTGGCCTCTCTATCTACCAGACACCACGCGGAATCCATAGTCGTTGTAGCGGAATGATGGATCGAGCTTACTCCGAAGCGTGACGCGGCACATCGTGTACGCGTGGCGCCACGCTCCGCCGCGCGAGGCGCGCCGCACGCCGTTCTCCGGCCCCGCGGGGTTTCGCTCGGGCGACCGGCGGTAGTAGTCGTTGTCGTGCCAATCGGCGCACCATTCGTGGATGTTGGTGCCGATGCCGAATAAACCGAAATCGGTTGGCTCACCGATCGTCACGGGCCACGGCCCGGGCAATGGGCCGCGGCCGCCATTCGGTATCCACGCCGGCATCACATCGCCCCACGGAAACAGAGCCGTCTGCCGTCCGCGCGCGGCGTATTCCCACTCCGCTTCCGTTGGCAGCCGCACCGGACGTTGCTCCTCTATTGATCGCCACGCGCAGTAGTCGACCGCGTCAAACCAGCTGACGCCCACGACGGGGAGATCGGCCTGCGCGAACGGCTGGTGCGACCAATCCTTCGGCACCTCGTGGCCAGTCGCATTCACGAAGCGCTCGTATTCCGCGCGTGTGACCGGAAAGACGGCGAGGTCGAAACTGTCGACGAAGACGCGATGCGGCGGCCGTTCGTCCTCTTGGCCGCGATCCGTGCCCATCGTGAACCAACCGTCTGGAATTGTCGCGAACGCCGATGTCGGCATGGCTTGCGGCAAACCTCCTTGAGGCCCATCGTAGTCCATGCTGTGGCGCAATCTTCGAGAGCCGGCAACACGCGTGTCCGCTCTACTCGGCGCCGAATCGCGGCGACCTGAAGGGCAATGCGTACGGTGAGAAGTGGTCGGGGCGGCCGGATTCGAACCGGCGGCCCCCTGCGCCCAAGGCAGTTGTCGGCCACATTTGGCGCGATATGGCAGGTGACTGGTTGCAATTGCTTCTGGTTGAACCCGATAGCAGCGATGTCTGTCGCGTTGTAGATCCCTGTTGTTCTCAGATGCCCTCAGCGTCTTCACAATCATCTACAGCCGCGTGATTCGCGGTCAAGCAAGATGGCCGAGATTCCCTCTATCGAAATATCAGTTCTTGTTTTGGTGCGCGATCGTCACCCGGGAGATACGTCGGCTATACGTTCGAACGATGGTCGCGGCGCTGCTTCGCGCGATTGACGGCCGCACGGCCGGTCCGCGCCAGCACGCCGAACAAATCCTCGGAAATTCGTCTCATCGTGGAACGAGTTCCAGCGTGCAGCACATCTCGGTCCGCGGGTACTCTAGTGGCGTTTCCCGTGCTTGCGGTCCAGATACGCACCGAGTGCATCGAGGCGCTGGCCAAAGAACGCGGCGAACTCGTCAATCCAACTCGCCACATTCCGCAACGGCTTCGGACGGAGCCGATACAAGCGGTGGCGCCCATGGCGACGCACTGAGACGAGTTTTGCGTCTTCGAGGGTGCGCAGGTGCTGCGAGATCGCGGGAAACGACATGCGATAGGGTTCCGCGAGGTCGCTCGCGGCGCGCTCCCCGTCCCTGAGCGTCACCAAGATCGCGCGCCGCACCGGGTGCGCGATCGCGTGGAACACATCATTGTCCTGGAGGGGGCGCATGGCCGCTCCATTCCGGATATTCGGCCCTCAGCTCCGTGAACCGGACCATGAACTCGGGCTGCGAGCGTCCGTCGAGTTGTGCCTCGAGCCGGTCGAGGAAGGCATGCAGCCCTGGCAAGAATCCCCGCGCCGTCTGCTTCGTGATCCGCCGGTACGTCACCAGCACCTCCGTCGACTCGCCGAGAGGCGTCAGTTCGTACCGGAAAATCGCGTGCTCGCCGCGCGGCATCTCGGGCACGGGCGCGACGTTCCATTCGTACTCGAGCACACGCGGCGGCTCCCACGCGAGGATCATTCCACTCGACCGATAGGGCGCTGGGCCTGACACCAATTCGATCCGCCCGCCGACGCGCCCTTCGACGATTGCGTGCGTGCACATCAGCCACCCGCGCAATCCCTCGGGTGTAGCGATCGCCTCCCACACATGCCCCGGCGAGTGCGGGTACACGCGTCGGAACGTCAACGTGGCGTAGTCGCCGGCCTGGACGAGCGTGCCTCTAGGCGGCATACGTCACGACGACGTTCCCACACTGGAACGCGCGCTGGTCACGGAGTTGTAGCGTGCGACCCGTCCCGAACACAGACCGTCCACCTCCGAGCGCGACCGGAATGATCACGAACTGGTACTCATCGACTAGCCCCGCGTCACCGAGTTGCGCCACCACGCTGCCGCTGCCGAGCACCGTGATGTTCGGTCCAGGGCCCGCCTTCAGGTCGCGCACCGCTGTCACCAGGTCGCCCTTCAAGAGATGCGTGTTGTGCCAGCTGGGTTGGATCGTTCGGGACGCCACGTACTTGGTCGCCGCGTTCATCCCCTTCGCGACCAGCGGCATCTGGGCGGCCGCCATCGGGGTCGGCCAAAAAGTCTCCATCATGGTGTACGTCTTGCGTCCGAACAGGAGTTCACCGCCCGAGCTGGCGTTCCGGTTGACCCAGTCCGCGAACTCGGCGTCCTGTTGCCCGGCGTGCGCCCAATTCATCTCCCCGTTTCGATCGGTGAAGTAGCCGTCGATCGAGATCGACTCAAACACCGCGAGCTTTCTCATCACATCCTCCTCGTCTCACAACAGTATTAAGTTATATCTTAAATGTCAATCCGCGATGTGAGCTCGTCTGGTAGTACCGGTTTAAGCCTTGTCGGCGGACCCGATGTCCACCGGGACTGAAATGCTTATAGACCAGTGGCCAATCTGTCGAAACGCCGATAGTCGATCGCTCGCGCGGCGTGCCTACCAGAGAGGATGACGATCTTGTTCCGTTGAAGGCTTCGAGCGGCGCGGCTGACTGCTTCTGGCGTCTTGAAGAAGGCTTGCGGCGCACGCTTGCGTGGTGCTGCGCGGAGTTGAAACGGCCTGTAGTCTCGTGCGCCTAACGCCCGGACTGCGGCGCCGTTGACTCGGCGGCCAGAGCGAATCGCTGGCGCCGGCGCGATCGACGCTGCCGTCGGTAGCGAAGCGCGGCCAAACGCTGCGAATCCACACGAACTCCGGCGGTACCCGCATCGCATTCATCTAGATGTCGCGTCACCCGAACATCGGTCTGCGAGTGAAGGGAGCCGGCAAGAACTGGAGGCGGCGGCGCGCAGCTTCTGGCGAAGAAGCGAGAAGCACGCCGGCAGGATGGGAGAAAGGCAACAGCTACAAAAACAGCTACAGTCGAAAGGCCGGCGTCCAAACAGCGGCCGTAGGCTCCTGATTTTATTGGTCGGGGCGGCCGGATTCGAACCGGCGGCCCCCTGCGCCCAAGGCAGGTGCGCTACCAGGCTGCGCTACGCCCCGACCTCACACGATCGTATCAAACTGAACCGCGATTACGTAGTCAGGAAACGAACGCGTGGAGGGTCAGTCGGCGACGTCTGGCCGGCGGTTCGCGAGCAGCTTCTCGGCCATGGACTCGAGTTCGTGGATCTCGAACGGCTTCCGCAGCAGCGTCACATCCTGACCGAGGCGTTTCACCGCCGCCGGAATCGTCTCGTCGGAGAGTGCGGTCATGACGATTGTCGGCATGCGAAGCCCCGCGGTTCGCGCCGCACGCATCGCGCTCACGCCTGTCATCCACGGCATCGCGACGTCCGTCACGACGAGGTCGAACGGCCCGCTGTCGGCCAGCCGATCGATGAGCTCGGTGCCGCTATTGGCGCGAACCACGTTGGCGTCGAGCTGTTCAAGCGATTCGGCCACCGCCGCAAGCACATCCGGATCGTCGTCCGCGATGAGAACATGGCTGCCAGACAACATGTGATCACCGAAGCAAGGCTCGGGCCCGCCTCTTCCCCCGTGAGCGGCCGAACGAATCGCCCTTTCCAAGAGAGGATCTGCGTTCGGTCCGCTTGATAGTCGTTATCGCGCGACGAAAGGCCGTCGCCGGTTTGCCCGGCCTTTCGACCGTGAATCATCCATCGATTCAGGAGTTTCGAGCGCGCGCTCCGACGGACTTCGCTGGAGGAAGGCTTTCTCCTCACGATATCTGGTGACCTCGAATCATGGAGTCGCCATCACGCCCTCTGTCGATTGGCCGAGTGATTGCGGCGTTCCTAGCATGGATACACGTGCGGGGGAGCTGTTTCACAACACCTTCGTCCGCTATTTGTTCGCCATCCTGCTGGTGGCCATCACATTCGCGCTCCGGCTCTGGCTGAGACCTTTGACCGGAATCGGCGCTCCATTTGTGCTGCTCTTTGCCGCGGTCCTGGTCATCAGCGCGGCTTCAGGTACTGGGCCGGGGATCTTCGCCATCGTGCTCAGCGCGCCGCTCCACGCGTACATGTTCGTGGCGCGCGCAGGCTATCCCCCGTTTCAAGCCGCCGGTCAGGGGCTGCTGTTTGCGGTCGACGGATCGATCGCCATCTATCTGACGTTTCTCATGAAGAAGAAGCGTCAAGCCGCGCAGGATGCGAATCGGCAATTGCGCGTGGCGAACGAACAGATCGCGAGATCGATGAAACAGACTCGCGATGTCATCGAGCTTTCGCCCGACGCATTCTTTCAAGCGGATCTCGATTACCGCCTGACCGACGTGAACCAGGCTGCATGCCGGCTGCTCGCCTATGAACGGGATGAACTGCTTGGCAAGACCATCTTCGAGATCATTCCCGTCGAGCAAGGGTCGCGGGTGAGGGCGGTGCGGACTGAACTTCTCGTCCCAGGGAAGATACACCGAGCCGAGTGGATCCAGAAGCGGAAGGACGGAACCTTCGTGCCGGTCGAGGTGAGCGCCAATATCCTGCCGGACGGCCGCTGGCAGGCGTTCGCGCGTGACATCAGCGAGCGCAAGCGCATCGAACGGGCGCTGCAGGAATCGGAAGAGCGATTTCGGCTCACGGTCGATGAAGCGCCCATTGGGATGGCCCTGGTCGGGCTCGATGGGCATTACGTCCGCGTCAATCGCGCGCTTTGCGAAATCGTCGGCTACAGTTCCACAGAGCTGACGGAACTCACGTCCCACGCCATCACCCATCCCGACGACGTCGACATGGATGTTGCGGCCAGAGGTCAGCTGGCTCGTGGGGAAATCCCCCGATACGAGCGTGAAAAGCGCTATATCCGCAAGGATGGAACGACCGTCGACGTCCTGCTCAACGTTTCGACTCTTCGGAGTCGGGACGGCACGCCTCGATACTTCATCGCGCAGATCGAAGACATCACTGAGCGCAAGCGGGCCGAAGAGGCGGCGCGCGCCGTTTCCGCAGAACTGCGCCAAACCCTTCAGACCGCCGGCACCGGCCTGACCCACTGCAGCCGGGACTTGCGTTACGTGTCGGCGAACGCGGCCTACGCGCAATTCATCGGAGTGCCTCTGGACCAGATCGTCGGCAGGCCGATCGTCGAGGTGATGGGCGAGGCGGCATTCGAGATCATTCGTCCACGCGTCGAGAAGGTCCTGAATGGAGAGCGTGTCGAGTACGAAGACGAACTGCCCATCGCGGGTGAGGTCAAGTCCGTTCAGGCTATCTATACGCCAGACCGGGATGCCTCCGGCAAGGTCGTCGGCTGGGTCGGATCGATTATGGACATCAGCCAGCGCAGACGCATCGAGCAAGAACTCAAGGCGGCCAACGCATTCCTCGACGCCGTCATTGAGAACATTCCGCTCATATTGTTCATGAAGGAGAGCGAGTCGCTGCGGGTCGTGCGGCTCAATCGCACGGCTGAAGAGTTCCTCGGCTGGCCGAAGCAGACACTGATTGGTAAGAGCGACTACGATCTGTGGCCAAAGGAGCTGGCGGACTTCTTCGTCCAGAAAGATCGGGAGACGCTGAAAAGTGGCCGCATCGTCGACATACCTGAAGAACAGATCCAAACGCACCATCAGGGCGTTCGCATCCTGCATACGAAGAAAGTTCCGATCCTCGACGCAGCCGGGCGCCCGGCGTTTCTGCTCGGTATCGCCGAGGACATCACAGAGCAGAAGCGAATCGAAAAGGAACAGCGGTTTCTGTCGGAGGTGAGTGTCACGCTTTCGGCGTCGCTTGAATACGAGCAGACGCTGGCGAACCTGACTCGGCTCGCCGTTCAAAATGTCGCCGACTGGGCGGCCGTTGATGTGACGAACGAGCAAGGACGGCTCAGCCGGCTGAAAGTCGCGTGCGCGGACCCTCGCCAGACGGCGCTCTGCGCGTTCCTCGAGGAGATGCCGTTCGATCGAGATCTCCCTCACCTCATGCGGTCTGTGGTTGAGAGCAAGAAACCTATCCTCGTCAAGCATGTGACGCCCGAGTACATCGAGTCGCTGGCGCAGGGGCCAGGACACCTGCAGGCGCTCCTGGCCACCGGTATCACCTCGTTCGTCGCCGTGCCGATCTTGATGCGGACACAGCCGTTGGGCGCGCTGATGCTCGGCGCCTCGACCCTGTCTCACGTTTACGGGCAACACGATTTGCGATTGGCGGAAGCGCTCGCTGACCGAGCGGCGATGGCAATAGAGAATGCGCGCCTCTACCGCGCTTCGGTCCACGCGACCCATCTCCGGGATCAAGTGCTCAGCGTCGTCGCCCATGATCTCCGGAATCCGCTCTCCGCCATTTTGCTGCAAGTCGAAACGCTGACACGCCGTAGCGCTGATCCTGAGCAGCGATCTGAGAAAGTGTATGAAACGATCCACCGCGCAGCCACGCGAATGAACCGCTTGATTCAAGATCTGCTGGATGTCGCGCTGATGGAGGCAGGGCAACTGACGATCGAACCATCGCGCGTTTCTGCGTCCGACCTGATCGCTGGCGCGGTTGAGATGCTGAGGCCGCTCGCCGCTTCCTCTGCTCTCGAGCTTCGAGGCAACCTGGGCCGCGACGTCCCCGACATTTGGGGCGATCGGGACCGGCTCCTTCAGGTGTTCGAGAACCTGATCGGCAACGCGATCAAGTTTACGAAGCCGGGAGGGCGGATCACCGTCAGCGCGGCGTCGAAGGCACACGAGGTTATCTTCCGAGTGACGGATACGGGTTCTGGCATTGCGCCCGAGAAGCTGCCTCGCGTTTTTGATCGCTTTTGGCAAGCGACACGCGCGAACCGGCAGGGCGCTGGTCTCGGCCTTCCCATCACCAAGGGCATCGTCGAAGCTCACGGCGGTCGAATCTGGGTCGAGAGCACGCCGAATCGCGGCACGACCTTCTCATTTACGATTCCGCAGGCAACCTCGGAGCGAGGTCGGCCGTCGGGGCCCAGCGGTTCGCCCCATCTCGAAGGTTACCGAGCCGCTTAGGGGTGCGCTCGGCGAAGCGGTGAGATTACAATGCGCCGCGCATGGCGTTTAAATGGGACACGGACCGCATCATCAGCATCACCGCAATGGTGATCGGCATCGGGAGCCTCCTCACGATTGCCTACCAGGCGAGCTTGATGCGGCAGGCTCAACACGCGTCCGTGCTGCCGTACCTTTACATATCCCTCAGCGCCAACGATCAAACGGGCGTTCGTCTGCTGCTAACCAACTCCGGCATCGGACCGGCGCTTGTCGACGAAGTACACATTCGCTATCAGGGCCGCGACTTCAACGGCGATCCGTACGACTTCATCCTGGCGCAGCGGCCGGACATCGCGAAGATGGGCATCGGCGTGGACAAGGTGCAAACCGGTCGATTGATTCCGGCAGGCGCGACGATTGAAATGGTCGACCTCGGTCCCACGATAGGACAGAAGGTTCTGCCTGACGTACTGCGGCTGTTCGAGATCGCCGAAGTGCCTCGCGCCTGGTACGCCGCGCTCGGCGCCACAGGCGCGGACAAGGCGGTGGTGGAAATCACGTACAAGTCCGTGTACGGCGATCGATGGCGCGTCAGGTCGGATCGGATCGTGCCGGAAGGACTGTGAGCCGAGACCGCGTTATCGCCAGTCGCCGACGGCGACGAAGCCGGCCCAATAAAACGGATGTGACGATTCCCCGCTCGCGCGGCGTGCGGCAAGCACACGCAGCGCGGCGGTTCTCATCGCGTCGGATGTGGTGAGATGCTGCGAGAAGCGCGCGCGGTACAGCTCGCGCATCCACGCGCGCGCCGACTGATCTTCGACCGACCACAGACTCATGATCACCGTGTGCGCCCCGGCGATGTGAAACGCGCGGCGCAGGCCGACGACGCCTTCGCCGACGGCGACTTCTCCGAGGCCCGTGTCGCAGGCCGACAGCACGACCCACTCTGTGCCGGAGATGTCGAGGCTCGCGACTTCCTCGGCGGTCAGGATGCCGTCGTCTGCGGCCGGACGCTTGGCGGCGTTGTTCGCGCCGGCGAGCGCGAGGCCTGACAAGACGAGCGGCGACGTCTCCGTCGTTCGTGCGCGCGCGGACGCCGGCACGAGACCGCCGACGGCCCGCGTCAGCATGGCCGAAGGCGCGGTGGGCCGGCAATTCGCATCCAGGAAGAACCCGTGGGTCGCGAGATGTACGACGCGCCGTTTCGAGAGCGCTCCGATTGTCGCGCGCTTGGTGGCCTGTTTGCCGCTCAGAAGCGTGGCCATGTCGCCGGTGCCGCGCCAGATCCGCGCGACATCGAGAATCTCGTCGCGGGTTCCCGGCAGATCGGCGAACTGAAGCGAGCCGGCCGGCGCACACACTGAGCGAAGCGGCGCTGCCGATCCGCGAGCCACCGGCGCGTCGTCGAATGCCGCACCGCCGATCGCCAACAGCCCTTTGTTCGCCGTTGTCTGCGGCGGGCGAACGAGGTCGCGTTCGGCGGTGAGGTAGTGGAAGACTGGACCGGTTTCGAGCAAGTACTTACCGCCAGACGCCGGCAGGGCTGCGAACGTCACGAAGTTGATGGCGCCGTCGGGAACGATGAACAGCTGCGAGGCGCCAGAAGTTGTCTGCGCGATCCGATCCCAGAGTCGCCGTCGAAGAAGAGTGGCGACGTCCCGGTACGAACGGTCGGCGTTGACCGTCGAACCGGCCGCAATCCGGCGGCCGCGCGCTTCGGCACGCCATTCGTTGATGAGATCCTCAAGCGGCTGCGCCGGTCCGAGTGAGAGTGCACGAACTGGAGAAGCACCGGAGGTGATCACGAATGCCACGTAAGAGGAAACGAGCGCGGTGCCGCCGGGAGTGGTTCGTTGATATCGCGAGAACGCGACCAGCGCAGACCGATCTGGTAGCGCCCGTTGGACTTCGGCCAATCCCACGTCGACGGACGCGGTATCGTCACGAGCACTTCGGATGCGCTCCGCCAACGCGCGCTCGGCATCTTCCTTGTCTCGGCGCGCGGCTTCTAACAACGCGGGCAGCGTACTGTCGCTCTCTTGAAGGCTGCGCAGCGTGAGGTTCGCGAACTTCTGTCGCGCCGCGAGCAGCGACGCGTCGAGCGCAGAGAGGGTCGTACCCGTCGCAGCCCGATCGTGTGCGCGCGCCGCAAGTTCGTCTAGCACCACGCTGCGCGATCGGATGACTGCGTCGGCGGCAACTGCGGGATCCTCTACGTGCCCCGCTGCTGTGGCCGACAGCACCAGATCGAGTCCACGCGGGCGCCTTTGCGCGTACGACATCGCCTGTCGTTCGGGTAGGTACCGCATCGTGAACTGCAAGTGTTGACGTCCGACACGTTCGGCTGTAAGTGCTTCCGCCAGCGCGGCTACGTACTCGCCGAGGGCGAAGTCGGCGGAGGCGGCGGACACGAGGGCCTCAGCTGGGAGAGGATGTGACGCGCCGAAAATCCGCTCTCGCATCGAGCGCGCCTCGCCGAAACTCGCGAGAGCCGCGCGGAAGTCGCGCGCGCGCATTTCAAGCGCGCCGCGCATCAACATCACACGCGGCAAGTGGTCGGGCTCCTGGGATGCGCCGCCAGCGCGATAAATAGCTTCGGCTTCGTCGATTCGACGGCGCGCCTGACGGAGCGCGCCCTGCGCCAGCGCAACCCGCGCAAGGTTCGCAAGCGTCCATGCGACATCGGGGTGGTCAGATCCCAGAGTGGTTCGGCGAATCACCAGTGCTTGCTGGTACAGCCGACTTGCCGCTGCCGGCTCTCCGCGAGCGAGCGCAACCTCGGCCAAGGCATCCAACCCGCGCGCCACATATTGATGATTCTTTCCGAGGTTCGCAGTCCAAATCTGCACCGCCTTTTGATGCAGCCGTTGCGCCTCGCTCAGATCGCCCATTTCTGCGGCCAGCACGCCCTCGTTGTGCACGACGCTCGCCACGAGCGAGTGGCTGGGGCCGAGGCACTTGCTGCGAGTGACGAGTGCCTTGGCGAACAACTTCTGCGCCTCCGCGTAGTCGCCGTCGTATTGCACGATGCCGGCGAGGTCGCTCAGAATCGCGGGACCCTCGGGATCGCATTCCGCGAACTCGCGGTCGCCAACGCTTCTGGCCTGTTCTAGCAACCGTCGAGCCTCGGAAAGCTCGCCCGAGGAGCTTGCGGCAAGGGCCAATGACCGCAGATACCGGGCGATGGCGGGATGATCGGTTCGCAGGCTGCGTCTCGCTCGCTCGAGACTGAGCATCCAAATCGTGCGGGCTCCCGCGACGTCGCCCTGCAGAAACCGGATGTCTCCGAGGACTCGTTCGGCAAATGCGGCCTCTGGATGATCTGGGGCAGTGTCGCGCCAGTACGACAATGCGTCTTCGAGGGCAGCCGTCGCCTTTGCGTAGTTGCCGGCTTGGCGATGCAGCAGCCCGACGAGATAAAGCGTATGCGCCCGCGCACGCGGTGTTCCGGTCGCGCGAATCGCGAGAGACTTTTCAAGAGCAATTTCGGCCTGTTTGAACCGTTCGAGCCGAATAAGTGCGATGGCCTGGTCGTCGAGACTGTCGGCCACTGAGACGTCACTCGAACCGAGCTCCACCATGGCGATGTCGATGGCCCGTTCGTGGGCGGCCAGCGCCGTCTCGTACTCACCGCGCTCGAGACGAACCGCCCCCAGTCGATTGAGTGCCGAGACCAGCGAACGCGGCGGGCGTTCGGTCCGCTGTTCGTATAGTCGCACTGCTTCGATCGCGGTCCGCACGAGTTCCGGATCGCGAGCTCTACCGTTTCCCAGGCGCGACTGTACAAGGAGGTCGAGGTCGGCCGGACGCTGGGTGAGCGCAAGTCGCTCCGCGAGGCTATAGTCGCCCACGTCGAGGGCGGCGCGAACGAGCGCGCTCGCGTCGGCGGCGGGTGCAACTTGCATCCGAGCGCCGCCGATCACGTTTACGCCGCACAGCACCGCGGCCAACAGTGCCGCAGCAATTCGTGGCGGGTACCGAGGCTGAGTGGAAATCGCCCCGCGAGTCTACTTTAGCCGCAGCTTGCCTTTCAACGAGGCGATATGAAGATCGAGCCTGACCATGTCGTCGAGGACGACACGGGCGAGCGTCTCGAGCGCTCGATCGACCTTGCGTTTTTCGCTGTCTTTTCCCCCTTTCAACTTCCGGTTCAACACCTTTATCTGTTTGGTCAATGATCCACTCGCCCGCTGCACCTGGCTTCGCATGCCCAGCGGCAGGCCAAAATCGTCACCTTTCGGATCGTCCGGCATTGTGATCCTTTCTAAATGTGAACAGGCTGCAAGAACAGTTCAAACGCCATGAGGTCGGTCCATTTGGTCTTTCTGTGAATCCGCAGAAGCTCGTAGTCGTGCGGGAAGACACTCGTGCCGACGACGCCTTCGGTTGTGGCGCGGGAGTAGAACACACTGACGCCCTTGAACGCGTCGTCACGCGGCTTGGCACCCGCGACATGCCGGCGAACTGCCTGGGCGAGCGCGGTCGCTTCTGGAAACGAGAACTGGCCGCACATATTCACGACGTCGACAAGCGCCGGATCGCCGGCTGAGGCTTTGAGAATCTTGTTGCTGCGCTCTTCGATGTCAGGCACTTTCGCTTGGAGCGCGTCCACGAACTTGTTCAGTTCGTCGGTCACGTTGTCGAAATTCCGAAGATCAAGCAAGGAGCACGGCACCTCGTCGTTGTCCCCGAGATGGTCGGGCACTGTGTAGAATTCACCGAGCGCGTCCAGCATCGAAGCCGCCGCCCGCTTTACCGCGCCGGCGTCATTTCCTGCGCTCGAAAGCGCCGTAAACAAACGTTCGTACGGCCACGTTGCCGCGCGAGGTTCGCCGTTCGCGTCCTTGGACCTCGAATGAATGGGAATCTTCGCTTGGCTGCCCAATTGGAAGTCGACAACATGCGCCAGTTCAAAGGCGGCTTCGAGGGTGTTCATGAAACAGTCTTTGAACACGACGAGGTCGACGTGCTTCGACACTGAACCGGCTCCTGCAACCAGTGCCGACGCGAGGTCGGGCAGACTCAATACACGACGCGAGGAATCCGAGCCATCGCTGGTGGCTTCCCGTCGCCGCATCATCTTGTCTCTCTGGCGCCGTGAAAGCAGAAGAGGAGACACGACCGTGCCGTCGTCGTCCGTCTCGAACAATCCGCCCGGACCAAAACTGTGTCCCCAAAAGAACACGGCGTGCCGGTCGCTTTCATAATTAGAACTCGCCCACGAGAGAAAGCGTTTCAGCGTGTCGCGGTCGCCAGGGGCCGAGACCGAGTCATGCGGCGACACCTCGACCTCCGTCGTGCCGTTGGCATCCATCACGAGGCGACGTACGTTCTGCCGGCCATTGAAATCGACCTGGCAGACGACGTGGAGATCGGGCGAGGCCCGCCGCGCGGCCTTCGCAATCGCATCGATTTCGGCCTGGGCTGCCGTATCAAGCGCGGCTGAGTCGTCCGGGTTCGAACCATCGGGAATCGGTTCAGCGACGAGGTAGAACATCACCGTCCACGGCTTGGCCACGGTCGCCTCCTTCCAACAGCGTTACCAGACGTCTGGGTTCGGAGCCGCGAAGTCTAGCACGCGGCCATCACGTATAAACGTCGTCCGGCGGCGTTTCTCACACCCGTCCCGACGCCGGTGAAACGACGCGCACCCTGTTGGGTGGAGCCGACTTACACGTTGATAGCCTTAAAGAGGGCTATGATTAGCGCGCTCGCAACCACTGTGGAAGACGCCTTCGGGCCCCTGTCTCCTCCGGGCGCCGGCCCCGCCGGCGCGGATGCGACGGCAGCGTCCGCCGACGCGGAGTCGTCGTTCGACCTGGTCGTACGCGCGCGCCAGGGCGACGCGCAGGCCCTCGAGCGTCTGTCGGCGCGCTACCTCCCGCGCCTGAAGCGTTGGGCGCACGGCCGACTGCCGAAGGGCGCCCGCGGCGCGCTCGACACCAACGACCTCGTGCAGGACACCCTCATGCACGTCGTGAAGCGACTCGACGCGTTCGAGCCGCGCCACGAAGGCGCGTTTCAGGGCTACGTCCGAAAGACACTCTTCAACCGCATTTGCGACCTCGCGCGATGGCACGATCGCCGCGGGCCCGTGGAGTTGCTGGCGAGCTCGCACCCGGCCGCCGATCCGTCGCCGCTCGAAGAAGCCATCGGACAGGAAGCGCTGGAACGGTACGAAGCGGCCATGGCACGCCTCCGTCCCGAAGATCGCCAGGCCATCGTCGCCAAGGTAGAGATGTCGCTGCCGTATTCGGAAATCACCGTGTTGCTTGGCAAGCCCAGCGTCGCAGCCACACAGATGGCCGTGAGCCGCGCGCTGGTCCGGCTCGCGAAGGAGATGGCCGTTGAACGCGGGAAATGACGACGATCGTCTGCTGACGCTCGCAGCGTCGATTGTCAACGGCACGACCGTCGACTGGGATGCGGCGCGGAAAGCGGCAGACCCGCAAGACGCCGCGGTCATCGACGAGCTGCGCGTCGTCGGCGACATCGCCAAACTGCACGGCGACCTGCAGGGCTGGGGCTCGCTGACGATTCTCGAGCCCATCGGCGAAGGCTCGGCGGGCGTCGTCTATCGCGCGTTCGACGCCGACCTTCACCGCGATGTCGCGCTCAAGATCGTACGCACGGCGTCGCCGCCCGGCGTCGAGCCGGCAGCGGTTCGTGAAGCCCGCCGCCTGGCGCGCATTCGCCACCGCAACGTCGTCATCGTGTACAGCGCCGAGCACAAAGAGGGCGAGGTTGCCGTCGCGATGGAGTTGATCGCCGGCAAAACGCTCGACGTGATCGTGCGGATGCACGGCCCGTTCAGCGCGCGCGAGACCGCGCTGATTGGCTGCGATGTCTGCAGCGCGCTTGCGGCGATCCACGGCGCGGGCATGCTGCACGGCGACATCAAAGCGCACAACGTCATGCGGGAGGACGGCGGCCGCATCGTCGTCATGGACTTCAGCGCGGGGCGCGATCTCGATGCCGCCGCGGAAGCCGCGGCGGGCGACTTCGCGGGGACGCCGGTGTATATCGCGCCTGAGGTGTTCCGCGGACAGGTGCGCAGTCCGCAATCGGACATCTACAGTCTCGGCGTGCTGCTGTTCTATCTCGCGACCGCGCGGTACCCAGTCGACGGCAAGACCCGCACCGCGGTCGATCGACATCATCAGGACGGCAGACGTCGTCATCACCTGCGCGATTTGCGTCCGGATTTGCCCGAGGCGTTCATTCACGCAGTCGATTGCGCGATCGCTGAAGATCCGGCGCAGCGCTACGCCAGCGCCGGCGAATTCGAAGCCGCGCTGGTCGGCACCATCGAACGCCGCGATCCGAGGACACGCCGTCGGCGCGCCGTCATGTGGACCGCTGTCGCTGGCGCGCTGTTGGCGGGTGCGGTTGCCGTCGGTTATCCATATCTAAAGAACACTCGGAAGAACGGAAGCAACGCCGCGCGTGCGGCGGCTGCAACCGCGACTAACGCGGCGGCGATAACCAGCCCGTCGGCGCCTCAGTATCGCGTCGACGTCGCGCTGTATCGCGCCGACGCCGGCGGATCTGTACGGCTGCGGACCGGCGATCGGCTGTCGCCAGGCGATCGCCTCTACATGCAGGTGGAGACTTCGGCTCCCGCGCACGTCTACATCGTGAACGAAGACGATCGCGGCGCGTCGTTTCTGCTGTTTCCTCTGCCCGATCAGCGAGCGCTCAACCCGCTTTCGTCCGGACGCTCGCACGACCTGCCGCATCTCCGCGCGAACGACGAGAAATACTGGGTGGTGTCGAGTTTGGGCGCTCGCGAGCACTTCGTCGTGTTCGTCAGCCTCGACCCTCTTGAGGCACTCGCGAAAGTCTTCGCACTCCTTCCGGCGCCGACCGCGGAGCGTGCGGTAGCTGCCGTGACGCTGCCGCCGGATGCCGTCGGCTTGCTCCGCAGCGTCGGCGGTCTGACGTCGACGCCTCCGGGGACGAGCCTGGACCTGACGTCGCAGTTCCCGACGCCGCTTCCCGATCGACCCGAGATGACGCGCGGCCTCTGGGTCCGCCAAATCACGCTCGAAAACAGCGGCAGGTAGTTTCAGCCCCTCTCAGCCTCGACTGTTAGATCGTCGCGGCGTCTTCGTTATTCACAGGTAACCGCTCGACACAACTGTGGACTTGCGACGACCGGAGTGTCGTCGCCAAAGGAGAGGTTTGTCTATGCCGTGCAAGCTGACACCGATTCCCGACTCAACAGATTTTCAAGGTCCGTCGACACAGCAGGTCACGCTTGTCACGAAGGATCACATCGGCTCTGTCCTCATATCCAAGGCTGAATATGCCGGCGCGCAGCTGGTGCCTGGCGGCCAGGCGGTGTCGCAGATCTCGTTTTCGATAGCCGCCGGCCGCAACACGCTGAAGCTGGTGTTTGTCTTCAGCGCGTCGACCAGTGGAGTGGGCGAGTTGCGGGAAGATGCTCCTCCTGACTCCCAGTTTCTTCGTAGCCTGAACGGCGACGAACCGTTTCAGGCGATTCGCATCGTGGGAGTGTAGCCATGATGCGAACTTATGTTGTCAGCGCCGTCTTGTTGCTCGCGGCGACATCCGCCAGCGCCCAGATCGAGACCTGTACGTTCTTCGCTCGGCAGATTGACGCGATGGCGTCGGCGCCGGATGTCAGCGCTCCAGTGCAGAGTTTCTTCGATCCTGGTCAGGGCACGCGGTGTTATGCCCAGGTGTTCGCGGAGCAGCTCTCGTTCGATCACTTCGTGAAAAGGTTCGAGCGCCTGCGTACAGACAGGCAGACGAGCAGCGGAAGCCATACTGGGGGGTCCACGTCTGTCGTCGCTCAAGGGCCGGCGGCAAAGGTCCTGTCAGTCGCCGCGGAGTACGGCGCGCTGACACAGGATGTAAACGGTCAAGTCGTCACGCTGCGAGGAAATCTGGCGGGTCTCCCCTCGGCGCTCGTCAAGTACGACGTCTTTCCATACTGCGTCGGCGCGGAGGCGAGCAACCAGTATTGCGTCAGCGGATCGCTGCTCAGCTTCCTGCGGCGCTTCTCGTTCAGCGCGTCCTTCGATGCCTCACGAGATCATCAGACGACTACTGCGGGGTCCTCGACCGACGGCTCGGTACAAGCGCCTCAGACCATCACACTGACCGCAACGCGCAACGAAATCTCGACGCTTTCCGGGCGCGTCGAGCTCTGGAATCGTCGCGACGTCACATCCAAGCAGTTCGTAGAGAAGTGGAAAGCGAAGATTCCAGCGACGTTGGACACTGTCAGTCAAGATTTGCTTCAAACGGCAGGCACGTTTTTCGACGAGTTGGACCAGGCGGACGCCTTCCGAAAGTGGAAGGCCGAGCAGATGCCGAAAGTCCGCCAGGCCGCAGACACGCACGATCGCGTGCAAATCGTCGCCGCCGTGCGTGCCGCGCTCATGGATCTACAGGCGCGCGTGCGATCGATGCCGACGCTCCCAGACGAGGCGGAAGCGGCCTTGTCGGCGTACAGCAAGTTCTTCCTCGAGCAGCAGACGCTTATCGACTCCCTCAACACGACTGTCGTGTCGTTCGAGTACGTGAACAATCGCCCGCCCAGTCAGCCAGCGACGACGAGCCTTCGGCTGATCGCCGACGTGCCGACGACAAACAAGACGAAGGTCGTCTTCAACGGAAGCCTGACGCTCTACGACGATCCGTCCGCAGTTGCAGCAACCGGGGCGACGCGTGTTCGCGATGCTCAGATCGCCGCGGAAGTCGACCGCTCGCTGGGGGCGTTCGCGCTCACGGGCCCGGTGGTCCTGAGTGTCGCCGGCTATTTCCAGTACCAGAACTCGCCGTCAGTCCTAACCGTGGACCCGCTCAACCCAGTGCCTGGTGTGACCTTCGTCGGATTGCCGTCCAACGCAAAACAGGTATTCGCGAAGACCGGAAACATCGTCTTGGGCCAGGCGAAGGTGACCATCACGCCACCGGGGAGCAGCGTGAAGATACCGGCGTCGCTGACGGTCTCGAACCGGACGGAGCTGATCGACAAACCGAGTTGGAAAGCGCAAATCGGCGTCACGTACGACTTCGACGGGCTGTTTGCCGGACTGAGGTAATCATGACGAGCCGCCGTGTTCTCGTCTGCGTCTGTCTGTTGTTCGTCAGCACGAACGCGTTGTTTGCCGACGACAAAAGCGGGAACAAGAGCCAAAGAAGTGATCCGTGGCCGCAATGTGCGATCGATGTACATCCGACATTGCTCGTCGCTGACGATACGGGCGCCGTGCCGTCGACGGTGGTGACTGTCTGCCCGAAAAAGTGTTCGCCGACCTATGCGCAATCGCCGCGCCTGACCGACGTCTCACGTATCGGTGGGATTCCGATGGGCGCGACGATCTCGCTGAAGAAGGCCGCGACGCAACCGGTCAAGGAGTGCATCGACTACAACGTGTCGATCTCGAAGCTGTGGGATACCGGCACCTTCTCGGCCGTGTTAGTGAACGGCAGACAGTCACAACCAATCACAATCGTCAGGCCGCTGGCGCCGTTCGCTGTGGGAGTGGACAGCACGTCGACGACGCCGCATGCCGCCGCCGGTAAGTTACGTGTTGTGCTGAGCAACGGGGACGCGATTCCGTATCACTTGCGCTGGTCACTCACGGTCGAAGGCGATCGCTGCGTGCCCGACGGCACCCAGTCCACGTCGGAGACGCAGGGCCCCTCCATCACGTTGCCGGCAAAGAGTGCGGCCACGGTGACATGCACGCTTCCGGAGCGCGGCGTCAAGGGATTCGTGCTGGGAGGAACGCTGAAAGACGAAGTCGGCCGTGGCATTTTGACGCTCAAGAGCGACACGCCGGACATGCCAGACGGAATCGATCACGTGGCATCTATGGAGTCGCTTCGCCAGCGCAAGGACATCCCACTCACTGTATCCATGAGTTATTGGAATGAACCAACGCAGTCAATCGCGAACGTCGTAACGCTTTGCCTGTTGCTCGTCGCGGGTGGCCTGGTGTCGTTGCTGATGGGAGCAGCAATTCCGACTGTTCTGCGTCGCGCGAAGCTCGCCTTCCGATTGCGCGACGTGAAACGGAAAAGTGCCAATGTGTTGGACGGACTCGATCCGACGCTCTCGATGGGGCTCGACGTCGAGCGGCGTCGGATTCAGGATCTCGCTCACAACGATGTCTGGTTCAGTCCTGATGCGGCAGACAATCTCGCGGCCGCAGAAGCCGCGCTCGTGAATCTCGAGGAACGATGCGCTTACGTCACGCAGTTCACTCCCGCGCTTCGTCTTGCACACAGCATTCGAGGCGGTGGGTTGCCACCGACGCTGCTTCAGTCGATAGAAGATGCGTGCACGTCGGCCGGGCTGATCCTGCGCAAAGTCACGTTGTCCGACAACGATCGTGCTGAGCTCGCCACTCTTCTCG
>Ga0068871_100000630_pt1 | contig 24200 bp, 19 predicted proteins | sample KBSMisM72_FD_72750 | JGI IMG/M metagenome (GOLD analysis project Ga0068871, IMG submission 72750) | Miscanthus rhizosphere microbial communities from Kellogg Biological Station, Michigan, USA - KBS Miscanthus M7-2 | ecosystem: Host-associated > Plants > Roots > Rhizosphere > Soil ...
TTTGCGCTCGGCGAGATGCCGGAGAAAACTCGCGCCGGTCCCGTAGTTCCCCATGTCGAGCATGCGCCATTCCGGATCGCTCCACGCGGCGGCGAGATCGGTGGTCTTCGTGTGCTTCCAGACGAGCTCGAGCCACCAGAGAACGTCGCCGCTGAAGTGCGTGTTGTAGAGCACTTGCTGATCGAAGGGTTTAGCACCGCGCTCGAGTAGCAGGTCGAACATCGCCGCCGCCCACGGTTGCCGAGGCGAAGCTTGCTCGCCTTCGCCGGCCGCGCCGACCAGCGCCGTGTACGGCGCGGCTCCGGCCATGTAGAAATCGTTCGGGTTCGCGCCGTTGTCGAGCAGAAGAGTGCCAATCGCGATCGCGTTGTCGATCGTCGGCTGGTTCGTGAACCGCGTGAAACACAAATACAGGAGCGGCGTCCATCCTCGCGGACCACCCGGTTCACGCGCGCTTTCCGGTCGCGCCGCAACACGACGACGGACCTCGTCGATGTCGCCGCAGACGACAGCCGTATACATGCTGTCGCGCGCGATGTCGGGATGCTGCGTCAGCAGCCGCTGTGCGGCGAGATTTGCGCGACGATGATCGCCTTTGCCGTGGATGTGATGATCCCAGCAGGCGAACTCCAGAAATGCGGCGACGACGTCGGCATCCGCGGTCTGAACGGCGGGCGATTCGCGCTCGATGGCCTCGAGCATCGCCTTCCAGCTTTCGTGTCCGTGCTCACGCGCCAGGGCATGCTGCACCTCGCGAAGCGTCGTCGTTGCGGACGGACTCTGTGCGCGCAACGCCTTCAGCCGGCGTTTTGCCTCTTTCTTGAGGTTGTCGATCGAACCCACGAGACACCTTCCTTCCGTTGTGCCTGGCGTCCGCTTACTTCAGGCCGGAAGTAAGGTTGAGAATGTCGGCCGTTCGAGGATGGGTGGGAGCGATCTCCCTTGCCGCGGACAGGTGGGGCCCCAGCGCGCTCTGAACGCAGTGTAAATCCTTTTTGGGCCCAAGTACCAAGGACCAATTACCCGGTCGCCCCCAGCGCGCCAGCGATGGCGTTGACCGACAGCAGCAGTTGGTTCAGCAGCGACGTGGGGACAGGATCGCCGCTGGCCTTCCGGCGCCGCCAGTCGCGCAGCAGCGCAATCTGCTCGCGATGCAGCACCCGCAGGGGCGCGGCTCTGAGTTCGAGGCTGTCGCGAATCCCCGGCCGGCGATCGCCGAGGTCGCCGCCATACACGCGCTCCAGCATGCGCCGCGTCACCTCGAGCTCAGCGGCAATCGTCTCGAAAACAGTGCCGCGGATACGACCGTCTTCGACGAGCGCCGCGTACTCGCGCATGACGTCGAGGTCGGCGGCGGCCAGCGATGTGGCCGCATTGCTCAACGCGTAATGAAGCGGCGCCCACGTTTGCAGATGCGCAGCGACTTCTTGAATCGCACCCGGCATCTCCGCCGAAAGCGCGGACAGCGCACTGCCGACGCCGTACCAACCTGGCAGATAGAAGCGCGCCTGACTCCAGCTGAACACCCACGGGATGGCCCGAAGGTCGGCGAGCGACGGCGCGCCGGTTCGCCGTGCCGGACGCGATCCGATGCGGCTCTCCTCGATGACGTCGATAGGCGTCGCCTGACGGAAGAACATCAGGAACCCTTCGCGTTCCAGTAATGCGACGTAGGCCTGACGACTGCGCGCCGACAGCCAGTCCATGACCGGCTCGAGCACGTGCGCCGGCTCGGCGCGATGCCGGTGGAGCAGCGTCGCTCTGGTCACGCCCGCGGTGATCAGTTCGAGGTTGTAAGCCGCGACGAGCCGGTTCGCGTACTTGTGCTCGATGGCTTCACCCTGTTCCGTCATCCGAAGATCGCCGCAGAGCGCGTCGGGATGAATGGCCTTGACGAACCGGTGTTCGGGCCCGCCGCCGCGACTCACTGTGCCGCCGCGCCCGTGAAAGAAGCGGACGCGAACGCCAGCGTCACGCCCTGCGTGCGCCAGCTCGGCCTCCGCACGATAGACAGACCACAAGCTAGTCAGGATGCCGCCGTCCTTGTTGCTGTCGCTGTAGCCAACCATCACTTGTTGAACACGCTCCGATTCCCCGCGCGCCAACCGCTGCGCATCGAGGCTTCGCGTCGTCATGGGATGACGGAGAAATTCGCGAAGGATGTCCGCGCTGCGATCGAGATCGTCGATCGTCTCGAACAACGGCACGACCGGCAGCGGACACGCCCACCCGTCCTCGCTCGGCACCGTGAGGCCCGCTTCACGCGCGAACAGGTACACGGCGAGCAGATCGGACACGTCACGGGTCATCGAGACGATGAGTGCACCCAACCCCTGGTCGCCGAAAACGCCGCGATGCTCGGCGACGACGCGCAGCGCGCCGACGACGGCGTCGGCTTCTGGTCCAGCAGACATCCCGCTGCGTAGAAAGGGACGCGCGGAGGCAAGTTCTCGCTCCAGCAGCGCAAGGCGCCGCGGACGATCCCACTCCGCGAAGTTGCTGGCGGCCTCGCCGGAGGCGGCCAACAGCTGACCGAGGGCAAGGTCGTGGAAGCGGCTGTTCTGACGGACGTCGAGCGCCGCCAGGTGAAATCCGAACGTCTGCACCAGCCGGATGACCGGCGCGACAGCTTCGTCGGCGATGCGCGGAGCGCCAACGGCCACGAGCGCGTCGAACAGCACGCGCAAGTCGTCGATCAGCTCGCGCGCGTCGGCGTAGCGCTCGACGTCGACGCGATCTGTCGGTACGCGCGCGAGCATGAGCGCGACGAACTGCCGCCACGTCTCGTCCGGCTCGCTCTCCACGATCTGAAGACCGCGGCCTCCCAATCGCGTCGCAAGCGCGTCCACGCGATCGCGCAAGGTCGCGGGCGGCGTCTGGATCCGATCCGACAAACTCACATGTTTCAGCAGGTCCTCGAGCTGCCGCCGCACGAGCGATGCGCCACCCCGCCGTAGTTCAAGGAGCGTGTCGCGCGTGACCTCCGGCGTCACGAGTGGATGGCCGTCGCGATCTCCGCCGACCCACGTCGAGAATTGAAAGACCGGCAGGTGGTCTGGCCCGCGGAGCATGTTCGCGTCGAGGCCGATGTCGGTCCAGGTCTGGCACAAGCGACGGTCGTGGACCTGCACGACGTCGGGAAACACGCCTGCGAGGTAGTGCAGCATGTTGTGGCGTTCGGCGGCGACGTCCGGCTTGTGCAGGAAGATCTCTCCGGTTCGCCACAACAACGCGAGCAGCATTTTGATCTCGTCGCGGATCGCGCGCTGCTCGTACGGCGTCCACATCTGGTTCTCACGTTTCACCACCGCCAGATACAAACTGCGGTGATGCTCGAGGACGATCGTGCGCTTCGCTTCCGTCGGATGCGCCGTCAACACCAGGTCGACGTGCATCTGCGGCAGCGCGCCGGCGATCTGCTCGGGTGTGATGCCGGCGTCGAGCACCTGACGGAGGCACTGTCCCCACAACGCCTGCATCGCCGCCATGCCGTGGCGGCTCTCCGTCTGCCGCTGGTACTGAATCGCCGCATTCTGCTCAGCGATGCTGAGGAGATGGAACGCAATCGAGTACGTCTGCAGCACACGCTCGCGCGGAACGTCGGGCGACAGCGCGCAGCCGCGGCTTCTCCACGGCAAGCACGCGGCCAGATCGCGCTCGCCGGCTTCCTCGAGCACCTCGCTGAAACAGTCCATGAGGAACGCGACGTCGCGCTCGACCTTCTCCTGATCGACGGCGAGAATCGGCGAAAGCATCACGTCCCGATTGTGGCTGAAAGCCGGGGCGCTGTGTAGCGCGGCTATACGGGATGTAAGATGTGGGCCGCCATTCTGGAGGATCTGATGACTCGAAGAAGCATCCTGACAGTTGCGCTGACGGCTGCGGGTTCGTCGCTGCTCTTCGCGCAAACCGACGTACCCCGGCTTCCCGCCGGCGCCGAAGACATCAAGCCTGCGTCAGTCCAGGCGCCGCTTGATCCGGGATATCAAGCGCTGGTCGCGATGTGCAAGACGCCGCCGCAGGGACGCGGACGCGGTCCGGCCGGCGCCAATCGCGGGCGCGGACCAGCGGCACCGCAGGGCGTGCGCGACTACACGGTGACGGACATCCCCGGCGTGATCAAAGCCGGCCAGAAGTGGAAGTTCGTCTGGCAGCAGGCCGGGAACAACGGCGACGGCATCGTCGGCACGAATGACGGCGCACTGCTGCTCGCACAGAACGACAGCAGCGCGATCCTGAAGCTCGACAAGGACGGCAAGCCGTCGGTCGCGTACTCGGACACGCACACCGGTGGATCCGTGACGATTAATCCGAAAGGCGCGATGTTCGTCGTCGAACGCGGCCTGCATCAGCGCATCGAGCAGATCCTGCCGCAGCGCAAAGTGTTCGCCGACGCGTACAACGGCGAGCCGATCGACTGCCTCGGCGGCGTGCTCAACGACATCGTCTCCGACAGCAAGGGCGGCGTGTACTTCACGATGGGCCAGCTGTTCTATGCGAATCCGCAGGGTGTCATCACGAAGTACAGCGACAACCTGACGACGAACGGCCTGGCGTTGAGTCCCGATGAGAAGACGCTGTATGTCACCAACGGCCAGAGCGTCGCCGCGTTCGACGTACAGAAAGACGGATCGCTGACGAATCAGCGCGAGTTCGTGAAGCTGTCGAGCGCCGGCGGCGACGGCAGCACAATCGACGCGAAGGGACGTCTCTACGTGACGAGCGGCGCGGGCGTCGAAGTGATCGACCCCAGCGGCAAGCACCTCGGCGTCATCCCGACGCCTCGCGGCGTGATCACCTGCGCGTTCGGCGGGAAGAACAAGAAGACGCTGTTCATCCTCGCGCGCGGCGGCACGACCTCAAAGGGCGAGGAGCTCGCCAACGTCGCACAGGTGTGGACGATTCCGATGGAGGCGCAGGGGTTCAAAGGTCGCGCGAAGTAGGCGCGATCGGCAGCGCGGCGGTGAGGTGGGGACGGGCTGCCGGACGCGGCGCGCCGGCAGTCGGGCTCTCGCTCGCCGTTCTCACGCTGCGCACGACGACTATCGGTTAATCCCCACGTGTCCGTACACGGCAAGCGCCGGCGGTGATGATTCCCACGCCACGGATCGTGGTCGCGGAAGTCGTCGTGCCGCTCTCGCTCCGCCCGACATGCGTGCGATCGCGCCATCGGCGCGTCGCGACGGCATCCGCCCCAGCCTCACCACCGCGCTGCCGATCGATGCGTCGTCACGCCGCGGCCGATCTGATCGGCTCGTGGGCGACACGTGTCCGACTCGTATCTGACTCGTCGCCGACTACGCGTCACTTTCTAGACTGAACCCTTCGTCCTTCCAGCCTTCCATCCCGCCGATCATCTTTTTGACGGGTCGGCCGAGCCGCGCGAGACGCAGCGCGGCTTTGTCGGCCCCGTTACACTGCGGTCCCGCACAGTAGACGACGAACACCGTCGCTTCCGGATACTCGGTCAGCATCGCTTCCACAATCTTCGCGTGCGGCAGATTCACGGCGCCCGGCACGTGGCCCTGCCTGAACAACTCGGGACTGCGCACGTCGAGCAGCACGAAGTCCGGCTTGCCCGGCGCGGCCGCCTTGAACGAGACATGCACGTCCCAGCAGTCGGTCTCGAATGCGAGGAGCGATCCAAAGTGGGCGACGGCTGCGACAGGTGCAGCGGCGCGCACCGCCGTTACGGGTGAAGGTGAAGTCGTGATTGTCATGCGTCGAGTGTGCCGCGAACGACGCTCGATTTCGAGTGGCAGAAATGCCAATATTCGCTAGAATCCTGCCATGCGCGCCAGACACCGCGTCGTCGTCCTCGCCTACGACCGGCTCGCCATGTTCGAGTTCGGCATCGTTACCGAAGCGTTCGCGCTGCCGCGGCCGGAGTTGAACGTGCCGTGGTACGAGTTTTCTGTCTGCTCGCTGGACGCGAAGCCACTGCGGGCGACAGGCGGGATCACGGTTCGCGTCAACGGCGGGCTCGGCGCGCTGCAACGAGCCGACACGATCGTCATTCCGGGCTGGCGCGACGCCGACGAACCGCCGCCCGAGGCGCTCCTCACGGCGCTGCGGCGCGCGCACCGACGTGGAGCGCGCGTGCTGTCGATCTGCTCGGGTGTCTTCGTGCTGGCGGCGGCGGGACTGCTGGACGGCAGGCGCGCGACGACGCATTGGCGGTATGCCGAGCGGCTCGCGGCGCGTTTTCCACACGTCCGCGTCGAGCCGGACGTGCTCTACATCGACGAAGGACGAGTGCTGACGTCGGCCGGCAGCGCCGCCGGCATCGACCTGTGTCTGCACGTCATCCGCAAAGACTACGGCGCACGGATCGCGAATCAGGTCGCGCGCCGGCTCGTCGTCTCGCCGCACCGCGACGGCGGACAGGCGCAGTTCATCCCGTCGCCAGTTCCACTGGACTCGAGCCGCGGTCTTTCGACCCTGGCCGAGTGGGCGCAGGCCAACCTGCATCGGCGCCTCACAGTGGACGCCCTCGCGAAGCAGGCGCGCATGTCGTCGCGCACTTTCGCGCGGCGGTTCTGCGCGGAACTGGGCACGACACCGCATCGCTGGATCGTCCATCAGCGCCTGTTGGCCGCGCAGCACCGTCTCGAGACGACCGACGAATCGATCGATCGCGTCGCTGAAGCGGTCGGTCTGCAAACGGCTGCCACACTCCGGCAACATTTTCAGCGGCGCCTCGGCACGTCGCCGACGGCGTATCGGCGTCGCTTCGGATTACGCTAAAATGGCCGGACTTCGACACACCCGCCACGGCGCAGCACCTTGTCGCCGACGCCACCTGACGGATTCCCGTCAGCGGCTCCCGCACTGAGGAACCGGAGCAATCAGCTATGTGGAAAGCGTTCGCGGCGACAGCGGTCTTCGTCACCACGGTGCTCGTCCACGCGTCGGCCGCGCAGGACGACGCGAAGAAGGTCATCGACGAGGCGTCGAAGGCGATGGGCATCGCCGGCCTGAATTCCCTCACCTACGCGGGTCAGGCCGCAGCCGGCAACTTCGGACAGAGCCGGACGATTTCGTTCGGCCTCGCGTCGACCAAAATCAGCAGCTACGTCCGCACGATCGACTTCACTGCTCCAGCGTCGCGCGCGGCCGGCGACGCGCAGCCGCCGGCGCTGGTGCGCGGCGGCCCGCTTCCGCCGATGACGAAGTACAACCAGATCGTCAACGCGCAGACGCCCGCGTGGGCGCAGCAGATGGAGATTTGGATCACGCCGTGGGGATTCTTGAAGGGCGCCGCCGCGAACAACGCGACGGTGAAGACCCAGAAGATCAACGGCGTCCAGTACAAGGTGTTGACGTGGAGTCCGCCGCTGAAGGCACCGTCAGGGGCGCCGTACAAGGTCGTCGGCTACATCGACGCCGACAACCTCGTGGAACGCACCGAAACGTGGGTCGATCATCCGCTCCTTGGTGACGTCCATCACGAGTTCTTCTACAAAAACTATCAGAGCTTCGCGGGCGTCATGGTGCCCGCGCGCATCGCGCAGCGCCAAATCGGCATGGAGACGCTCGCCGTGATCATCGGCGCCGCCTTGCCCAACCCGCCGGATCTCGCACGGCGAATGGAGGGCCCGCCGCCGCCCGCTCCACCTCCGCCACTGCCGCCGGCCGCGTCCGAAAAACTCGCCGAGGGCGTCTATCGGATTACGGGCGGCTACGTGTCGCTCGTCGTCGAATTCAAAGATCACGTCGTCGTGCTCGAGGGCGGACAGAGCGAAGCGCGCGGTCTGGCGGTCATCGCGGAGACGAAGAAGCTGTTCCCCACCAAACGCATCAAGTACGTCGTGATGACGCACCCGCACTTCGATCACATGGCCGGCCTGCCGCCGTTCGTCGCCGAGGGCATCACCCTTCTCGTGGACGACAACGCGAAGTTCTTCACCGAGGCGTCGCTCAGCGAGCCGCGAACGCTCGTCGGCGACGTGATGGCGAAGTCGAAGAAGAAGCCGAAGGTCGAAGGCGTCATCGAGCAGATGGAACTGAAGGACGAGACGCGGTCGCTGATGCTCTATCACGTGGACAAGCTGGAACACAGCGATTCGATGTTGATTGCCTATCTGCCGAAGGAAAAGATTCTGTTCTCTGCGGACTTCGGCGCGCCGCCGCCCGGCCAGCCCGTCAGCCCGTCGATTGCGACGCTGATGGCGAACCTGGACGCAAAGGCGATCGACTTCGAGCGTCACGTGACGGTGCATGCGCCGACTCCGGACCGCGTGTTCACGAAGCAGGATCTTTTCGAACTCGCCAAGAGGATCGACCAACAATGAAGAGACTCACGATCGCGCTCTCGCTTGCGTCCGGTCTCGTCATCGCCGCGAGCCCACGCGCGCTGGCGCATCATTCCTTCGCGGTCGTCTATATCGAACAGGACACGATCGAGATCGAAGGCGACGTCGTCGAATTCCAGTACAAGAATCCGCACGCGTGGGTGTTCGTGCAGGGCCGCGAGAAGGGCGGCTTCGGCGACGAGAAGATCTTTGCGGCGGAGTGGGTGTCGACGTCTCAGCTCGATCGGAACAACATCGACAAGAAGTGGTTCAAAGTCGGCGACGCCGTCCGCGTGTGGGCGTCGCCAAACAAGAACCCGACGGACAACCGCGTGCGACTGAAGCGCATCGAGCGCAAGTCCGATGGCTGGAAGTGGCAGGGCAACCGCGGCGACACACGCTGACCGCCGCAGTCCGCCGCTAGCCGACGTTCCACGGAGACACGACGAGGCGAAGGCGTCCGGCGATCTTCCCCTTCGTCTCGCTGCTGAAGGCGGCGACCACCTCGACCGACGGCGTCTTCGTGAAGTCCACACGCAGGTCGACCGCGTTCGCCGGATCGGTGCTGCTCTGCCAACGGCCGGTGACGCGCCACGATCCGTCGCCCCCGGCTTCCGGCAGAAAGGCCTCGAGCAACAACGCGTCCTGGAACATGTAACCGCCCTCGAAGTGTTCGTTGACCCAGAGCTTTCTGTTGATCTCGAAGTCGGGAACCTTGATGCCCAGTCTGGCGCTGTAGGCAAGCGATCGCCGCGCGGGATCGACCATGGCGGTCTTCGCGAGGAACGCGCTGGATAAATAGAAGTTCCGGTTGCGATCGGGCGCCTGCTGCCAGTCTTGATAGCGTAGACAGCCGACGGAGTCCTCTTCCGACACCCGTCGGGTCAGGTACCACAACTTCCCGCGCGGTGACGCGAGGAGTTCGAACTGATAGAGGGCGTCGACTTCTTTGCCCGCCGCCGCGTCCTGCACGTCTTTCGGCAAGTCCAACGTGTCGAGATCCATCCAGATGTCGATGCGGACGTCGCCGAAGAGGAACCGCGTGAGGTTCTGATAGCCTTCCTCGCTGTTGACGATGCCGTAGAAGCCCGAGTGCGCGCGGTACACGAAGGCTTTGGCCGCCGAGCGCGTCGCGGCAGCGTTCTTGTCGATGCCGCACACGACGGCGTTTTCAATCCGCACCAGGCCGTCGCTGCCGTGTCCGGCAAACGTCCGAGACAGACCAGCCGCCACGTCATAATCGGATCGATTCGTGCCGACCAGACAGAATACGCGCTCGATCGACAGCGACGACTCCGGAAGCCAGTCGACGCGGTCGACCTTCCCGTCTTTCTTCAACTTCTTGTCGAGACCCAGGTAGTCGAACATCCGATCGCGGCTGAAATTGTTGATTTGATCCAGCGACAGCCACTCCGGCACGTTGAAGCCGCCCACGTCGATGCCGTTGTGCGGCGTCGCGTACGTGAAGAACTTGTCGACGTACCGCTTCATGTTGTTCGGATCGCATGCCGGGTTTTGCAGGAACGTGCGGCACACCAACCCGCCCATCGAGTGAGCCACCAGGTAGCACTTGAACGTGTCGGGCGTCAGCTCGTTCGAGGCGTTCGCGCACACCAGCCGCTGAATGCGTCCCACAAGATCGGCCAGGCCGAGCCCGAATTGCGTCATCGGCGGCGTCTGCGCCGTTCCGAGGACGGTCGACGCTTCGTCGTAATACCGGTAGACGACGATCGACGCACGCGGAATGCCGTCCTTCCATTCCAAGTGCTCCGTCAGATCCTCGCCGTCGATGTAGACGTCCCGATACTCGTGGTCCTTCATCAACCGGACGATCGGCGACTCGAAGATGAACTTGCGCGGCTTGGCGGCCGGATCCGCGACCGCGCGATACACCGTCGAGCCGAGATTGAAACCGCAGAACGGATCGACCGAGGTTTCGTCGATTTCGCCGCGAGTCATCGCGAACCCGCGGACGTAGATGATCGGAAAGTGTTTATCCATGGCGTCAACGCTTGACAGGCCGACCGTAGACTTCGAACGACGCGACGTTGATGTACCCGCCGGCCCCGTGACCGCTGCCGGGCATGAGATCGGCGAACCCGACTTCGTCCACCTTCGACAAGTCGACCGGCTCGCGCATCCACGCCGAGGCGTCCTGCGCCGGGCCGTACGTCCCCTTCGTCACGACGCGTTCGATGTCGAGTTTCATCCACCGCTGCGTCGCGAAGATGAACTCGCTCTCCAGGAATCCTGAGGTGTTCGCATCGGCGTGTTCGCCGACCAGATACGTTCCGTCCGCGAGCTTCACGACGGGACGCACGGCGTGGAATCCCGACGCGCGCGTGATCCACCGCACCTTCGCGAGCCCGGTGAGGTCGACATAGTTCTCCTTGTCGCGCATCGTCGCCGCGAACGGCGTCGTCGTCATGCCGGTCCAGATGTTCGTCGGCGGCGTGGAAATCCAGATCCGCTTGTCGGGATCCGACGCCGTCGCCGACGGACCATACAGCTTCAATTCGAGATTGGCGTTCGTGAGGACGTTCTCGCCCGCCGCGATCGCGTGAGCGGCGCCCGCAATCTGCCAGGATTCCTTGAAGAAGAGCGAGGGCGGTTGATTCCCGCGCCCCTGAGCGAATCCGACGGCCGTCAGTGTCAGACAGAGAATCGTCGCGGCAGCAAGACGTCGAGTCATGCCGCGGATTATACGGCGCGGACGAGCTTCCCGGCCGACTGGCGACGGCGCGCCACGGCCGCAATCGTGATCCCGAGGATGACCGACGACGCGAACTCGAGGAGGAGTTGCTTGATCACTAGTTGTCCTGGCCACGGCTGCTCGGCGTACCACAGCCAGATGCCCCGCCATCCAACCGACCACACCGAGCTGCATGCCCTGCATCGGCGCGCTGCCGCGGAACTCGACATGTCCGCGCTCAGCAGGCGGCCACGAAACGGCTCGTAGTCGGCGTTCTCCTGCTATTTGAGCATCCCAGAATTTGAGGCAAGTCTTCGGACCATCATGCCGTGGTACCGGTCGCTGAATCCCATGCGCTCGTACAGCGCCCGCGCGCGGTTGTTGCGGGGCGCCACTTCGAGCGCCAGCGCGACGGCGTCGTACGGGCGCGTCTCGTCGACGAACGCGAAGAACGCCTGCGCGACGCCCTGCCCTCGCATCGTCGCGTCGACGAACAGCTCGTCGACGAACAGCAGCACCCCGCCGAATTCGTTGCTCCAGTACGGAATGAGGATCGCGTAGCCGCAGACGACGTCCTGCTGCACGAACAGCACGATTCGTCCGCGCCACGGCTCTTCGAGCAGCCGCTCGATCGTCGCTGGAAAGCGCTCTTTTTCGGTCTGGGTGTCCGCACCGCCCCCGTCGTACAACGCATGCATCATGCGCAGCACGTCGGGAGCGGCGCCGCGATCGGTCATCGTCACGAACTCGACGGGGGCCACAAGAAGATTGTAGGGGCTAGGGACTAGCTCATTTCTTGTTCCTCGGATCGTCCGACGGGTTCACGTACTTGAACTCGACCGGCCCTTGGCCATAGAGAACAATCGTCGTTGCGGCGGTCGTGTACGCGTAGTGGTTCATGCCTGCGGGCATGAGGGCAAAGCCGCCCGGCGACAGCGTCTTGTTCGCCGCCGCGCCCTTCGCAAGCTTGTCGCCCATCCCGAACGTCAGCGCTCCGGAGACGATGACGACGTTCTCGTCCGTCGGGTGCGAATGCGCGGGGATGGCGTAGTTCGCAGGGAACTTGAGGCGAACCGTGTACGCACTCGAACCGCCCGGGTTGCCGGCGAGCACGGCGATTTCCGCGCCGGGCGGCAACATCGGCGGCGCCGGTCCCCACTGCGCCTCCTTCACCGCGGAGATGACGTGCGCCTTCGTCTGCGCGAGCACGCTCGTGAGAGATCCAATGAGAATCGCCGCCGCCGCCGTGACCGTGATGATCGTCTTCATTCATGCCTCCTCGAAGTTGAGAGGCCGACTGTAGCGCCGCGGGACGCGGCGGCGCGTCCCACGGACGGGTCATTTTGCGACGAGATGAAAAATGGCCCGAAGGGGCCATGCGTCAGTTGGGGAGCGCCTTCTTGATGATGGCGGCGGCCTGCGGGAATTCCTTTTTCGCGTTGGCGAAAAACACCCCTTCGGCGACGAGCAGCGGCGTCCATCCAAGCTTCGTCTTGGCGTCGGCGCGCGCGCCGTGGTCGAGCAGCCACTGGACGATCGATGGCTGACCCGACACGACCGCGCCGATTAGCGGCGTCGCGCCGCTCCATCGCGGGTCGCCAACGCCGAGTTCGAGCAGGTCGTCGATGTTGTGCGGGTAATACAACAGCGTATACGCCGTATCGCCCGTCATCGGATAGTTGCCGAAGTCCGCCTGCGCGTTGACGTCGTTGCCGAGCGACACTGCCAGCTTCACCGCCTCGAGCCGTTCGGCTTCGGAGACGCCGGTGAACGGGCCCGGGCTCTCGCCTTCCCAATAGTCGAGGCCGGCGGCCACCATCAACGGCGTGATGCCCGCCTTCGTCGTCATCGTCGGATTCGCGCCGTGATCGGCGAGCAGCTTCATGTACGGCACGTCGCCGTTTTTTGCGGCGACGTAGAACGGCGTTGCACCGATGTACGAAAGCAGATGCCGCCCGAGCTGGATGTTCGGAGGGTTTCTCGCGGTGCCGCCTTCCTTCCCGAACGTATTTTCCTTCCAGCCGACACGGACGTTCGGGTTGGCGCCGTGCTCGAGCAGCGCCTTTGCGAGCTCGAGCGCCGTCATCCGGCCACTCGGCAGCGGCGGTGCGTGCCCTGTGTTGCCCACGCCGGCGGCGCCGTCCGATCCCGGCTTGCGCAGCCACGCGAGCGTGTGCAGCGCCGAGCCGCGCGGATCCGGCGCATTCGGATTCGCGCCGTGCTCGAGCAAGAATGCTGCGAGATCGAAATACGCGTTCACGACCGCCATGTTGAGCGCGCTCGTGCCGTCGGGCGCGGCGTCGTTGACGTCGGCGCTGTGCTTCAGGAGCAGGTCCGCCGCGTCGCGATGATCGTTCCTGACGGCGAAGAGCAGCGGCGTGAATCCGCTCTTCGACTTCGTCTTGACGTTCGCGCCGTGCGCGACGAGCAGATCGACCGCAGCCGTGTTGCCTTCGCTGGCCGCCCACATCAGGGCAGTCTGTCCTTTGTACGGCTCGACGGCGTTCACGTTGGCGCCGGTTTCAAGCAGCAGCTTCACGGCGTCGGGCTTGCCGGTCAGCGACGCCGTCATCAGCGCGGTCTGCCCTTCTTCTGACGTCTCGTTCGGATCCGCGCCTGCTTTCAACAGTCGATCGACGAGCTTCGCGTCGCCGTTCGTGCACGCGAGCGACAGCGGCGTGATGTTGTAGCGCGTCCTGGCTTTGACGTTCGCGCCGGCAGCGATCAGCAGGTCCGCCATCGCCACGTCGTCGCGCTGCGCGGCCCAATGGAGCGGCGTCGATCCGTCCGCATCGGGCGCGTTGACGTCGGCCTTCCGGGCGATGAGAGTCCGGACGGCGTTCACGTCGCCACGCTTCACGGCGTCGACCAGCTTGGTGGCCGCGAAGCCCGGCGAGGCAATGGTCAGCAGCAGCGCCGATACGAGAAGTGCCCTGCGCATGGGGCGAGTGTAATACAGGTCACCACGAGGGAAAACTTGGAACGGAGACGACGTTTTCTTCGCCGCTCTGCGTTGATCGTCGTCTCACGTTCTCGCTGGCTGCAGCCTTGGCGCGAGGAGTTGCACAACTGCAAGAGCGGCGAGGTACGCGACGCCGGCGATGACAAACACCGGCACATAACTCCCAGTGAACTGGAGGATCGACGCGGTCAGCTTTGCGATCAGCATGCCGCCGATCGCACCCGCCGTCCCGCCAATGCCGACGACGGAGCCGATAGCAGGACGCGCGAACATGTCCGACGGCAGCGTGAACAGATTGGCCGACCACCCCTGATGCGCGGCTGCGGCGAGGCCGATGAGCGCCGCCGCGCCCCAGACGCTGCGGACATAGGGCGCAAACACGATCGGCACGACCGCAAGCGCGCACACGAGCATCGCCGTCTTGCGCGCGGCGTTCACGCTCCAGCCTCGGCGGAGCAGCGACGACGACAGCCAGCCGCCGCCGATGCTGCCGACATCGGCGAGCAAATAGATCGCGACGATCGGCGGTCCGAGCTCGCTGAGCGACAGCCCGTGCGTGCGGCTGAAGAAATCGGGGATCCAGAACAGGTAAAGCCACCAGACGGGGTCGGTCATGAACTTCCCAATCGCGAACGCCCACGTCTGACGCTGTCCCAGCACCGACGACCATGGCACCGCCGCAACCGATTCGACGGGGTCGCTGGTGATGTGTGCGAATTCCGCCGGCGACACCGACGCGTGCCGGCCGGGCGAGTCGTACATCGACCACCACGCGAGGAGCCAAAGAAAACCGAGCGCGCCGGTCGCGATGAACGCCCAGTACCAGCCGTAGCGGATCGTGATCCACGGCACCGCAATCGGCGTCACGAGCGCACCGACGTTCGTCCCCGCGTTGAAGATGCCCGTCGCGAGCGCGCGCTCACGCCGCGGAAACCACTCGGCGACAGCTTTCAGTGCCGCCGGGAAGTTGCCCGACTCGCCAAGGCCGAGCGCGAACCGCGCGACGATGAAACCGGCGACCGACGCCGAGTACTTCAGGCCGATGACGGCCAGCAGGCTGGACGCCGCTGCACCGTAGCGCGCCGTTTCAGCGTGGGCCAGGGCCGCGATCGACCATATGCCCAGCGCCAGCGTAAAGCCTTTCTTCGTGCCGAGGCGATCGACCAGCCGCCCGGCCACGATGAAGCCGATCGCATACGCGAGTTGAAACGCCAGGACGATGTCGCCGTAATCGAGCTCGCTCCACCCGTACTGCTGCTGCAGCGTCGGCTTGAGGATGCCGATCACCTGCCGATCGATGTAGTTGATCGTCGCGGCGAGCAGCAGCAGTCCGCAGATCACCCATCGGTACGACGTGGCTCGTCCGAGAGCGGGCGCCGGCGCGACGCGCGGAAGCGGTGTCGCCATCCTGTCCCCCTCAAATAGTCGGATTACGCCGGTGGATCGCGAACTCACGATGGCCGAGGCGCTCGGCTGCGGTCGCCATGCCGCAGCACATCCTCAGCACAGACTCGAACAACCGATCGGCCGCCGCCTCCATCGTCTCGCTCGAGGCGATGACACCGCTCACGTCGAGATCGATGTTGTCGGCCATGTTCGACGCCGTGCGGGCGTTGCCCGTGATCTTGAGCACCGGCGCGATTGGATTCCCGGTTGGCGTGCCAAGCCCGGTCGTGAACACGACGACCTGCGCGCCGCCGCCGACCATGCCGGTCACCGACTCGACGTCGAGCCCCGGCGTGTCCATCACCGTCAGGCCCTTCCGCACGATCGGCGCCGCGTACGCGATGACGTCCTCGAGTGGCGTCCGCTCCCCGGCCTTGTGCGTCGCGCCGAGCGACTTCTCCTCAATCGTTGTCAAGCCGCCTCGAATGTTGCCGGGCGACGGCTGTGTGCCGCGGATGTCGAGGCCGAGGGCTGCGGCTTCGCGTTCCACTCGATTGATCACACGCAGCAGCCGCGCGGACGTGTCGGGGTTGGTCGCGCGAGCCGCGAGCAGATGTTCCGCGCCCATGATCTCTGCGATCTCGCCGAGGACGACAGAGCCCCCGAGGTCGACGACGCGATCGGCGACTCGGCCGAGCACCGGATTCGCGGCGAGGCCCGAGGTGTAGTCCGACCCGCCGCATTTGACCGCCATCGTCAGCGAGTCGACGCCGCACCAGTCGCGTTCAACTTTCGCCAGATCCGCGGCCATACCGCGAGCGACGTCGATGCCGCGTGCCGTCGCGCGAACGGTTCCGCCCTCAGTTTGGATGGCGATGACCTCTGCGGGTTTGCCGGCCGCATTTGCCGTGGCCATCAACTGCTGCGCCACCACTTGTTCGCATCCGAGCGCGACGACGAGCACGGCGCCCACGTTGGGATGACGGCAGTACGCGGCCAGTGTTTCGTGTGTCATCTGCAAATCAGGGCCGAGTTGGCCGCACCCGGCCAGATGCGGAAGCGCGGCGCCGACGTCCGCGATCGCCGCGGCGATGCGTTCCGCCACTACCGACGAGCAGATTACCGTCGGCACGACGAGCACGTGGTTGCGCACACCGATCTGTCCGTCGGCGCGTCGATAGCCTTTGAACCGCGGCGCTTGGGTCATGCGTCTGCTTCGTCTTCCGGGGATCCGTGGCCGTCCAGATCGATCGGCTCCGCAAGCCTCGGCGCGGATGCGTGGACCTGAGCCAGATCGCCGCGCCCGCGCGCGCTCGACACGTTGTGGACGTGGACGTGCGCGCCCGGCGCGATGTCGATTGTCGCGGTGCCAATCGGGTTGCCGTACTTCATGACCGGCTCACCGGCCCGAATGCTGCGCAGCGCGATCTTGTGGCCGCGCGGAATACGCTGACTCGCCGTTACCACCACGCCGTCGACGGCGACAACGCGGCCGGCGTCGAGCGACTCGAGCGCGGTGGCGACGTTGTCACGCGCGCTGATCATGAGAACCGGGTTCACTGGTTGACCCCGCTGGCGAGAATGCCGCCGTCGACGGCGAGCAGTTGTCCCGTCACGAACGTCGACGCCTCCGACGCGAGGTACACGGCGGCGCCGACCAGTTCGTCCACGCAGCCGAACCGGCGCATCGGCGTGCGCATCAGGAACTCCTGCCCGCGTGGCCCCTTCAGCAGGGCGCGGTTCAGATCGGTTTCCAGCACGCCCGGAAGGATCGCGTTCACGGTCACACCGTGAGGCGCCCACTCGACGGCGAGCGCGCGCGTCAGGCCGGCGACCCCCGCCTTGCTCGCGGTATAGGCCGCCACTTCGTGCAGGCCGAGATACGAACCCAGCGACGCGATCCCAATCAGACGTCCTTTGCCGCGCGCGATCATCGGCGGCGCGAACGCGCGATAGGTGCGCATCATCCCGGTGAGGTTGGTCTCGAGGATGGCGTTCCAGTCGGCGTCGGTCATGTCGACCGTGGCCACGCGCTTGGTGATGCCTGCGGCGGCGACCACGATGTCGACGGCGCCGAAGGCGGCGAGGCAGGCATCGCGAAGATCGGCGAGCGAGTCCGGGTCGGCGACGTCGCTCGTGTGCCGGATCGTCCGCCGGCCGAGCGCGCCAATTTCGTCCGCCACCGCGTCGACGTGCGACTGCCGCCGTCCTGTGGACACGACGTCGGCGCCGGCGCGGGCAAGCCCCAGCGCCAGCCCGCGGCCGATGCCACTGGTGCCGCCGACGACGACGGCCAGGCGGCCGGATAGATCGAACAACGAGGACGACATCAGCGGGTGCTCGCCCGCCTGCGGACGGGACGCACGGCGCGAAGCTTCTCGCGCTCCTGCGCCTGGTGTGCGCTGGCGCGCAACAGATGCTCGTTCATGAGCCGCCGCGCGGCGTCGGCGTCGTGCGCGCGGATGGCTTGGTAGATCTCGCGATGGAGCGAGGCGGCCTCGCGAAGATCGACATCCGACGCTTGCTCCGCCGTCTGGCGCCGCTGCTCGTAATAGAGCGCCGACACCATCTCGACGACCGCGGCGATGATCGGGTTGCCCGACGCCGTCGCGACCTGCCGGTGGAAGTTGATGTCGTGGACGAGAAAGCGCTGGGGATCTTCCATCGCCGCAAACAGCCCCGCGACTTCGTCGGCGAGCGACGCCATCTGCTCCGGCGTCGCGAATTCGGCGGCCAGCCCCGCCGCGCCGACTTCGAGAATGCGGCGTGCGTCGTACATCTGCTGATGCGTGAAGTCGTGGAGCGCCGCCAGCAGACTGAGCGGCGCGCTGTCGAGCGAGGGCGGGCCGGCGGGGATGTACGTGCCGGACCCGTGCCTCGATTCGACGCAGCCCATCGCGGCCAGCTTGTGCAGCCCCATGCGCACCGTGGGGCGGCTGACGCCGACGCGCGTCGCCAGATCGCGCTCGGCGGGAAGCCGATCGCCGGGCCGCAACTCCTTGCGCTCGATCAGGCCGCGGACGAACGACACGACCTGTTCGGCGCCGCCTTCAACGACGGGCTCGCGTCGGCGACGTCGTTGCGGCGCGCTGTACATAATTGGTGTATCCAATCATACACGTCCCATCGATCATCAGAAGGTCACGCGAAGTGCGATCTGCAAATCGCGCGGGTTGTTACGGTCGGTCGTGATGAATCCGAACGTCGAGTTGCGCGGGTTCGTATCCGGAGCCCAGAGCACCGTGTAGTTGAGCGCGTTGATCCATTCGAGCCGCAGCTGCACCGTGGTCGCGCCCGGCGTCGAGAAATTCTTGAACACGCCGAAGTCGAGCAGATGCAACTGATGCGTGCGCGCGTCGGGCAGCGTCGACGGGAAGTACCGGACGTTGTTGTTCAATTGAATCCGCGTGTCGGCGCGCTGCTTGACTGGATCATCCACTCCTCCGGTCTGCACAGCCGCGTCGTGGAAGTAGAAGCACGAGATGTCCCACGCCGGCGCGTCGAGGCCCAGGATCTTTCCGTTCTCCTTCTTGCCGATGTTCGACACGAGCGATGTCGGGCTGCCGCATGACGAATCGTAGTAGGTGCTGTTCCACGTCAACGGGAACCCCGACTGGTACTGATACGTGCCGCTCACCTGCCAGCCGCCGAGCACGGCATCGACGCCGCGCGACAAGCCGCTGCCCCATCGCTGCGATCGTCCGAACGGCAGCAGCATGCTCGATCCCACTGAGAGCCGGTTCGGCCGATCGTTGGGCGACACGCGGTCCTCGAGCGTGCCGTCGGCGGGATTCAAGTATTTCAACTGATCGCGACTGCGCGAGCGCGTGTACTGAATCGTGAACGAATTGCCCCCGCGGAAGCGGCGATCGAGCTGGACGCTGACGCCGTGGTACGAATCGGTACCTGTGTACTGCTCGATGCCGAAGGTCCCGAACTCAGGGAACGGGCGCAGCAGCTGCTGCCGCTGGACGGTGGCACCGTTGATCGTGCTGCCCGGCAACAGACCGGCAAACGGGTTGGCCACCTGCGCGGTCAGGAACGATTCGGTGACTGCGTCGCGCGCCCGCGACGTGGACAGGTACTGCGTCGGAATGTTGTTGACGTCGAGAAACACCGGCAGGTTGGTCCCGCGGGACCCGGTGTAGTTGGCGGCGAACACCCAGCCGCCGCCGAAGTCGTGCTGAATGCCGGCCTCCCACCGCGTGTAGTACGGCGCCTTGCGATCCGGTTGGACGAGGTTGTTCGACGCGATCTGACCGCCGACCGCTGGAGAGCTGCCCGTGAGGCTGAGACCGAGCGAGCTGGTCAGACCTTGCGCACCGCCGACCGGCTGCGTGAGCGCGCCGCTCGGAATCGGGTTCGTCAGGTTCGCGCCAGGGATGAACGTCAGCCCGTTGTCGTTCGACGTCAGCACAGGCGTCCCGACGGAGAAGCCGGTCTGGTTGATGTTGTCGAAGAAGAGATCGTACGAAAACAGACCCGCGCCCGCATGAATCACGGTGCGGTCGTTGATCAAATACTCAAACGCCCCGCGCGGCAGCGCCTTGGTGAGCGGGTTGTACGTCGATCCGTTCTCGAACAGCAATCCGCCCGGCACCTTGAAGCTCGACGCCGGAATTTCAGCAATCGGACTTTTCGCGTACGCCGCCTGCGCCGCCGCCTGAATTGGATTCGCCACTGTCGTGTCGAACCCGGCGAGGTTCCTGTTCTGCGCTTCGGTCATGCCGAGGTTCACCTCGACGCGGACTCCGACGTTCACGGTCAGCTTGGAGTTGACGCGCCAGTCGTCCTGGAGGAACAGGCCGTGGAACCACTGTCTGAAAGTCCCGGGCGCCGAGAACTCGAACTGACTCGACGCCGTACCCAGCGTCGCCACGCTGCCGCTTCCCACACCGGGCAGCCCGAGCATGAACTGCGCCCACGACTGCGCCCGATCGTTCAGCGGCGCCGAGTTGTTCAGTCGCGTGTATTCCCCTCTGAAGGCAAAGCGCCCGCCGGGATACCCAGGCTGGGCGATGTTCCACTCCTGGAACCGCATGTCGTACCCCGCACGAAGGGTGTGTGCGGACTGGATGCGCGTGAAGGTCGGCGCGAACGAAATCGTGGACATCGGCCGGTCGAAGCCCGTGCCGAAATCCGACCGCAAGGAGCCGAGCGACGCGATCGTCGACGCGGAGTTCGTCGAGCTGAACGTGCCGAACGTCATGAAGGGCAAGTAGCTGTAGCCGTTCATCAGCGAGAGCGCGGTGGCTGAGAAGCCCAGTTTCGCGGGGTCGAACGACTGGGCATTCGCGCGATACTCGCCGAATCGCGAGTAGCTCACGCGCGCATCGAACAACGTGCGGCCGGAGAGTGCGCTCGTCACGCCGCCATTCACGGCAGTATTGGTGCGGTAGTCGAATCCTTGCGTGACGGCGAATCCGTTGATGACGCCGTTGTCGGTCGCATTGGCCGCATCCTGCGCCCAGTTGTAGCGATCCTCGCGCCGCTTGTTGAAGTAGCTCGTCACGAACATTCGCGTCCCCGACGTGAAGTTGTGATCGATCCGTCCCATGAAGGCGTTGTAGTCGTACGGACGGAGCTGATTGGTGAAGTAGTTGCTCTCGGTGCCCGGCAGGTTCGGCTCGGGATAGAACGCCGCATACGCGAGCGCCACCGGATTGAGCAGTTGCGTTGGAATCAGGTTGCCGGTAAACGCCGTCCGGGTGCCGCTGCTGTTCACGCTGAACGGGTTGTAGACCGCCGTCGGGAATTCGCCGAGATCGCCGCGCCGCATCCGCAGCGTCGGCACGGTGTAGGTCGCCGGTTCGGGCTGCACGTCGCGCAGATGCTCGAACGACGCCATGAAGAAGGTCTTGTTCCTGACGATCGGGCCGCCGACCGTGCCCGTGTAGCGGTTGTACTCGCGCGTGGGTTTGGTGCCGCCCGCGCGTTCGGTGAGCAGCGGCGTCGCCGCCCTGCTGTCCGCCCGATTGAAGTAACCGCCGGCGCCATGGAGGGTATTCGTGCCGCTCTTCAGCGCGAGGTTGACCACTGCTCCGGCCGTGTGCCCGCTTTGCGCGTCGAACGCATTGGTCTGCACCTTGAACTCGGCGATCGCGTCCGACGGCGGTGAGAAGCCGACACCGCGCGCGTTCGACAGGTTCGGCGCGCCATCGATGCTGAACTCGTTGCCGCCCTGCGCGCCGTTGGCGACGATGCCGCCGAGGTTGCCGTTGTCGGCGGGCCGCGCGAAGTGAAGGTCTGATGAATCCATGATGCCTGGCGCCAGGCGCGTGAGCATGTAGGCCGTGCCGTCGCCGAGCGGCAGTTGTGCGATTTGCGAAGCGGAAACGGTGGTGCCGGTGATGGCCGTCGTACTGTTAATCGTCGGCACGTTGGCGACCACGGTCACCGTCTCCTCAAGGGCACCCGCCGCCATCGTCATGTCCACACGCAGGACTTCGCTGACTCGGACCGTGTTGGCCGGGCGGGTCACTCTTTTGAAGCCCGTGAGTTCCGCCGTCACCGAGTACGTGCCGGTGTTCAGATAGAGCGCCTCATAAAACCCTCGCGCGTCTGTCACGAGGTGCTGGGAGACGCCCGTGTCGACGTTGGTCACTGTCACCGTGACGCCAGGCAGCACGCCGCCCGTTGAGTCGAGAACCGTGCCGGCGATCGAGCCCCGGAAGTCCTGGGCTGCGGCCGGTGCTGTGACGAGGCCGAGGGCCGCAAGACACGCGGCGGCGAAGAACGAACGGCGGTTACGCGCAGACACCATGCATTGCCTCCTGCAATATCCCGATCGTGGAAAAGCGGAAGAGGTATTACCACTGGATTGCTGTCAAGGTCAAGGATTATCCAATTCGGTCTCACTAGGTCGGTGTACGACGCACCCGCCCGGGCGGACACCAAGGGTCGCGCCCGCCGCCGAGAAGTGGTATAACCAGCGGCGCAAATGTCGACCTCTGCCGACCGCCAGGCGACCGCTGCGGCGCTCGAACGCCTCGGCGTCGTCGCCGTCGTGCGCCTGAAAGACGCCGCGCGCGTGCGGGCCGCGGTCGACGCGCTCGCGGCGGGCGGCGTGCGCGCCATCGAGATCACCATGACCGTGCCGGGCGCGGTGGACGTGCTCCGTCAACTCACCGCCAGCCTTCCCCACGGCTTCGTCGTCGGCGCGGGGACGGTGCTCGACGCCGCGACGGCGCGCGCCGTCGTCGACGCCGGCGCGTCATTTGTCGTCGGCCCGGTCTTTCGCGCAGACGTCATCCGCGCGTGCCACGAACGCCATGCGGCGGCGATCCCCGGATGCTTCTCGCCGACCGAAATCCTCGACGCCCACGATGCCGGCGCCGACATCGTCAAGGTGTTTCCGGCCACGAGTCTCGGCCCGCAGTTTCTCAGAGACGTGCGCGCGCCGTTGCCGCAGGTCAAGCTGATGCCGACCGGCGGCGTCACGCTCGACAACGCCGGCGATTGGATCCGCGCCGGGGCCGTCGCAGTGGGCCTCGGCTCCGCGCTCGTCGACGCTGCCGCGATCCAACGCGGCGACTTCGATCTCCTAACCGCCAACGCCCGCCGGGTTGTCGCGAGCGTGGCCGCCGCTCGCGAGGTCGCGCCCGTTCCATCGCGATGAAGATCGTCACGTTCGGCGAAATCATGCTGCGGTTGAGCCCGCCGGGCTTCGAGCGGCTACTGCAGTCGCCGATGCTCGAGGCCACGTTCGGCGGAGGCGAAGCCAACGTCGCCGCCAGCCTTGCACACTTCGGCCTCGACAGCTGTTACGTCACGTGCCTGCCCGCGCACGCGATTGGCGAGGCCGCCGTCCGCGCGCTGCGCACGGAAGGCGTGCGCACGGATTACATCGTCCGCGGCGGGTCGCGTGTCGGCATCTACTTCGCGGAGACCGGCGCGAGCCAGCGCCCATCGACCGTCATTTACGACCGCGCGGGATCGTCGGTCAGCGCCATGGCGTCTGATGCGGTGAAATGGGACGACGTCATGGCGGGCGCAGCCTGGTTTCACGTCACCGGCATCACACCGGCGCTCGGCGAGCGCGCGGCCGCGGCCACGTGCGCCGCCGTCGAGGCCGCCAAGCGCGCCGGCGCACGCGTCAGCGTCGATCTGAACTATCGCAAAAAGCTCTGGTCGACGACCGAGGCGCAGCAGACCATGCGGCCGCTGATGCGATCGGTGGACGTCGTGATCGCGAATGAAGAAGATCTCCAAGCCGTGCTCGGCATCGCCGTTGCGGGCGCCGACCCGGTGAGCGGCGCGCTCGATGCGGAGGCGTACCGCGACGCCGCGGCGCGCGTCAGCCGCGAGTGTGGACCTCGGCTCGTCGCGGTCACGCTGCGCGAAAGCGTGTCGGCGAGCGACAACGGCTGGAGCGCGGTCCTGTGGGATGACGAGCACGCGACGTTGCATCGAAGCCAGCGGTACGACGTGCGGCTGGTCGATCGCATCGGCGGCGGCGACAGTTTCGCGGCCGGGCTGATTTACGGCATGGTCACGGGAAGGCCGCTCGACGCCTCGCTCAGGTTTGCGGTCGCGGCGAGCGCGCTCAAGCAGACGATTCCAGGCGACTTCAACCGCGTCAGCGTGGCGGAAGTCGACGCGCTCGCGGCCGGCGATGCCTCCGGCCGCGTGCAACGATGACAGGTGGAGCCGACGTGACGTTCATCACCGACGACTTCCTCCTCCACGGCGACACTGCCCGGCGTCTCTACAGGACGTTTGCGGCGCCGCAGCCGATCCTCGATTATCACTGTCACCTGCCGCCGGCCGATCTCGCCGACGATCGTCGCTTCGCCAACCTGTTCGAGATCTGGCTCGAGGGCGATCACTACAAGTGGCGAGCGATGCGCGCCAACGGCGTGCCCGA
>Ga0068871_100000632_pt1 | contig 24179 bp, 13 predicted proteins | sample KBSMisM72_FD_72750 | JGI IMG/M metagenome (GOLD analysis project Ga0068871, IMG submission 72750) | Miscanthus rhizosphere microbial communities from Kellogg Biological Station, Michigan, USA - KBS Miscanthus M7-2 | ecosystem: Host-associated > Plants > Roots > Rhizosphere > Soil ...
CCGTCGACTATAGAGCCAGCATGAAAGGAGTCGTACTGGCAGAATTGACAGTAATTCGCCTCGCACACTAATTGATTTAGCGGTACCAAATACCAAAGGGTTTTATGCGAGATGAAGAGGAGAGGAACGAGTACAAGCTTCAAGCGAACTGGCCATAAACGGATGCTCGCGCACGTACGAGTAATGAGGAACTAATCCATGTTGTGCCGGGCAGTTGTTAGTTAGAGGTTCGATTAGAACATCCGGGTGAAGAATTTGATTCCCGCGATCTTCATCTCACCCCCTTCACGCACAACCGTGTAGCCTTCGATCTGATAATACGATTCGTCCTTACTTAAGACGGCTCCGCCTCCGTCATACTTCATTGCCTCAACAACCCTGGACTTCGGGGGTAGAAAATCACCAGTAACCAAATCGCTCTTAAACTTTCGGATCCGTTCTGCGACGCTCGGATACTTAGCTGCAAGGTTGTCGAGATGTGAGCGAAAGTCTTTAGTGTCCTTATCGACTTGCGACGCGAAGGCAGCAAACTCCGCAGCTGTGTCTGGTCCTTTTCTGGTGAACATCGCCTTGATGTGAGGCGGAAAGAAGATTGCTTCCTCGTTGTCACCCGGACTTGCGAGCGGAAACATCAAATACAAAAGCTGCATACGAGCCTTGTAAGCGTTGATTAGAGTTTGATCTTCAACCTTCGCATATTCGAGGTCGCCGAACTCCCCGTCTTTAATTGCGATCGCCCGTTGTCGTGTTTTGTTCTTCGTGAACGTCGCTTCGAAAGCTGCATTGAAGTCCAGATTATGACTGAGAACTTTCTGAAACTGTTCGCAGACACGATAGGCCTGGACTACTTCTTCGGTTTGTTTTACCGGGCGCGCCCCTTGTTGTCGGATCGAGATCGTGAAGAGGGCTGGCGTGGTTAGTATGACGATAACGACCTGGTGAAATAGATGCATACTGAGTAGTTTGGACTTTGTCAGACTTGATTCCAAGAGAATTTAACCTTTCCCTGAATAAGGGCTGTCGCTAAGTTGTTTATTCGCCCGCCCGCACCACTAAACAACATCCTTTCGAGCGCCCTTGCCGCCCGCTTGAGGGGATGAGACCGGGATTAAGTGGAAACTGAGACACCACCGGCATGAAGCCGGTGGTGTCATTTCTCATGTGGTCCACGCTTTTCATCGGTGTGATACTAGAACAAGCACAACACAGTGCCGGATAGTGTTACGTTCGATGCTGCCGAACAAACCAGGCCGCCACATCCTGCCACCACCCGAAGCCCGCAAGAGATCAGCAACACGTCACCTGCATTTACCATTAACCTGGTCGTTGCAGTCATGTTGGTTAGAGGGATTCGATTGACCCCCATAACTCTGTCGTCCAACAGATTAACACCCGTTGCAGCTCGAAAACCGGATGGGCCATCAGCCAGTACCGACACGAGCAGGCGTGCAGATGCTCGCCCATAACCAAGGAGCGTGATCGCAGCAATAGTTGCCCCGACAAAGGTTGATACCGAAACTGTAGCGAGTTCAGTCGAAGGGGCCGTCGTAAACGCACCCATAAACATTGACCTATCGATATGACCTCCAGGTGGAAATGCGGCAACGCTCATTCCCAAGAGGCCGGCGGCGCCATTAAATACCTGGCGCGGCGTTGTGAATACGCCGCCGGAGGTTGATGAACGGAACGACATAAAGAAAGGTGGAAACAAGTTTGGATTGTGTCCGATGATCGTTTCTGATTGTGGCGGTTCCTCGCCGGTGAGCAATTCAGTTTCCTTGCGCGCTTTCTCCCCAAGGGCGGTTGCCTTCTTTTGATCAAAGGTGAAGAGCCCGGGATCGTTTAACGAATCCATCAGATCGACTTCGCGTTGCGAGGCTGCGAAATCGTCATTCATCTGATTCTTCATTGTCGCTTCGTAGTTTCGAATCAATCTTGAAATTGATTTTGGATCGACGTTTGGCGGGGCGAACTTGGGATCAAATTCCACGAGACCAGGCTTTTCGAGTTTCAGTTTCATTTGTCACCTCCAGGCAGTCAGGACCTTTCAGAAGTTGATGGAAGACTTGCTGTCGTAAGCGAGGTCGGCAGCATAGTTTTGCGTGATTGAGAGTGCTCTAAAACTCGGATAGCTTCTCAGAATCGGAAACGAAATACCAACATCTTTCTGAAGTTCTGCCCACTGCTTTGCGCAAAGCTAGCTGATCTCGTCGCACTGTTCTAGAATGACTCGCATTCAAAGTTCGGTTTATGTGAAGACGTTCTAAGCTCTCTTATCACTTTGGTGACGGCGATCCCAGGCGTCGGTTAGGTAAATAAGCTCCAGCCCTTCACATCGGGTATAAGCCCGTCGCAGTGAAGTACTAATCCAACTCGAAGGTCTCGCGTCGCACAGCGGTCACATGACCACTTGGTTATTTGCACCTGTGCGTATCGATTGAACAGCATTCATTAACTAGGAAATTGGACTGTTACGGTGAGTATTATGTCGATAAGCTTTAGAGACTCTTGCAACGTCTGAAGTGGTCATCAGATCGTTATGGAGTTGCTCTCATTCTCCCCAAGCTCAGCTTGGGGTGAGAGGTGCCCCGGTTACTCAGGAACCGTTTCAACGGTTTACCCGGTCTGCGAATGAATCCGAACGCGAATGAAACTTTGGCGTGAAGCTTGACTGGCTCAACCTCGTAAACCGTTAAAACGGTTCCAGAAAACCAGGCACTACTGTAACCCCAAGCTGAAGCTTGGGGAGAATGAGACTTTTGCAAGAGACTCTTTAACTTGTCGGGACTTTGAATTAGAGCCTCCTTTAGAACATCGCGAAGCACACATTTTGAACCCCATCGACAAGCTAAAGAGGTTCTTACAAAAATCCCACAAACGGCAGTTTGTGGATTGTTCAAGAACTGCCTACAAACCCGGGACTCTCAATTGTTCTAATGCCACAAACGGCAGTTTGTGGATACTTCAAGTCCGGCCTATTAGGAGCAAGCAACCCTTAATAAAGAACGTCCCCAGCACACAGTCCTGCTGAAGGTTGGACTTTAACAATCACAAACTGCCGTTTGTGGGATTCAATTTTTCTTTTTGAGCGACTGCCCTATGTAGGGTTGGAACTTGAACAAATCTCCAAACTGCCGTTTGGAGGATTTTGCTAGAGGCTCTAAACCTTATCGGACATAAGAATCGACAATGACCCTATCCCCCAACACGACACTAGGACACTACCGCGTCGCTTCAAAAATTGGTTCAGGTGGTATGGGCGAAGTTTATCTCGCTCGTGACACCAGACTTGATCGTGAAGTTGCGATCAAGATTGTGCTCGCTGATTTTGCGAGCGATGGAGATCGCATGCAGCGATTCGAGCAGGAGGCACGTGCTACTTCGGCTCTCAATCACCCAAATATTCTCACTGTTTACGACGTGGGCACTTACCAGGGATCGCCTTACATCGTGGCTGAGTTGCTCGAGGGTGAAGAACTTCGTCAACGTTTGGATGAAGGACCAATACCGCTTCGCAAAACAATCGATTACGCGCAACAGATCATCAGTGGCCTTTCTGCCGCGCACGAGAAGGGCATCGTGCATCGCGATCTGAAACCTGAAAATCTGTTCATTACGAAAGATGATCGAGTGAAGATACTTGACTTCGGCCTGGCGAAGCTGCGTGCGGCCAAGCTCGAAGCGAGCAGTTCAGAGGACGCGACGCGGAGAGCAATCACCAGTCCCGGCGTCGTAATGGGAACCGTTGGTTATATGTCACCCGAACAGGTGCGCGGCCACGCGACTGATTACCGTTCAGACATCTTTTCGTTTGGCGCAATCCTGTACGAGATGGTTACCGGTCGACGCGCCTTTCGTCGCGAAACAATGGCCGAAACGATGTCGGCTATTCTCAAAGAAGAGCCGGACGAACCAACTGAAACCAACCCGAACATTAGCCTGTCGCTTGAGCGGATCATCCGTCGGTGTTTGGAAAAGAAACCAGAACGTCGTTTTCAATCCACATCCGATCTTGGGTTTGCGCTCGAAGCGCTGTCTACTACCAGTTCGTCGGGCGCGACTCGGACACAAACAGCGCTGACCTTAGATACTGCTGCCCCAGGGAAACTGAACCGCTTGCGGAATCGCTCCTGGATGAGCGCGTTGCTTGTCGCGGCATGTGCGTTGGCGCTTGTCGCCACAACCTACGGGCTCACGCGATGGCTGCAGCATGGTTCCGAACCCACGAATGGAGATGTGGCGCATCTCAGCGTATTCCTACCCGACGGTGACGAATTGGGCTTGACCAGTCAGTGGCCCATCGCGCTGTCCGAGGATGGTAAGCGCGTAGCATACACCGGTCTTCGTGGCGGCAAGACACTGCTCTTCGTCCGCACATTAAGCGACGCTGCTCCGCGCGCGTTCGACGGGACCGACGGTTGCCAGAGTCCCTTTTTCTCTCCTGACGGGCAATGGATCGCGTTCTTTGCTGAATCCAAACTCCGTAAGATTGCTGTCGGCGGTGCCGCAATGCAGACGCTCGCCGACGCGCCGTTTGCGCGCGGTGGAGCTTGGGGTGGTGACGGTTTTATCTATTTCGCCCCCACGAACGTCGGCGGTATCTGGAGGGTGCCGGAAGGTGGTGGGACAGCGTCAGAGGTGACTCGGAAGGATTCGGCCAACGGTGAGATCAGTCATCGGTGGCCGCACGTCGTGGCTGGTAGCAACGTGCTGCTTTTCACAGCGTGGACGGGACCAGGCAACGATGAACACAACGTCGCGATCCAGGAGATCGGCGGCAAGGATCACCACATTTTGGTTAAGGGCGGCGACGCGCCGCGTTATGTGCCGAAGCTGGGTATGCTGCTTTACGTTCGCCTCGGTGAACTCTTTGCGGTGTCGTGGCAACCATCAAATACTGATCTCGGGCGGGCGGTGCCGGTTGCGATGTCGGAACGAACAAGCGAAACCGGCATCGAAGGATCTGGCAACTACGCCGTGTCCGGTACGGGCACGCTCGCTTACGTAGCCGGCGGGCGCAGCCTGAATTCCGCGCGACTAGTGTGGACCGACCGTACCGGCAAGGTGGAACCCCTGCCCCTGCCGGAGCGTGATTACGAGAACGTGATGATTTCGCCTGACGGTACACGGGCCATCGTCCAGATCAGGGGAGCCAAGACCGAACTTTGGATATACGATTTTGCGCGGAGTACGTTAACGCCGATCGGAGAGAGCGCCGGCAGCAGCCAGTCACCTCTTTGGACCGCCGACGGCACGCACATTATCTACCGGGGGACAAACAAGGGATTCCGGAATCTCTACTGGCGAATGGCCGACGGCTCAGGTGTCGAAGAACGGCTCGCCACGAAGCAAGATGCGACTCACACGCCGACGTCCGTGTCGCCCGACGGCCACTGGCTCGTGTTCAATGAGGGTAGCGCGCAGGAATCCGGCGGCGTAGGCATCTGGCTGATGCAACTCGACGGCGATCGGACACCGCGTCATTTTTTTACAGTGCCGGCTGGCGAGTCTGATGGCCAGTTTTCGCCTGACGGCAAGTGGCTCGCGTATCAGGCATCCGTTTCTTCGCGCCAGGAGATCTACGTGTCACCATTTCCCGGGCCCGGCCCCAGGCGGCAGGTCTCGATCGATGGCGGTATCGAGCCACTCTGGTCCCGTGATGGTCGCGAGTTGTTTTTTCAGAACGGCTCGCAGCTGATGAGTGTTAGCGTCACGCCCGGGGCGGAATGGTCCGCAAGCCAGCCGCATGTTGTGCATGAGGGACGGTTTGCGAGAGGCCCCAATGGCAACACGAGTTGGAGTATTAATCGAGAAGGGACACGCTTCCTACGTATCCAGCTGGTGGAGCCGGAGCGGGCCATCACTCATGTAGAGCTCGTGCTGAACTGGTTCTCAGAGTTGAAACAGGTGAGCGGTGCCAAGTGAGATGACTACCGCATCGCTGCATCGTGTGACGACGATCGAGTGACATGACAACAACACCGGAGTCTTCCGGAGTGGAAACTCATCCATGAGCGACACCATTTCTCCCAACACCAACATTGGTCAGTACACCATTGTTTCAAAGATCGGCGAAGGCGGCATGGGCGAGGTCTATCGCGCGCGCGACAGCAAGCTGGGCCGCGAGGTGGCGATTAAAGTTCTGCCCGCAGCGTTTTCAGAGGACGGCGAAAGATTGCGCCGCTTCGAACAGGAAGCACAAGCCGCTAGCGCACTCAACCATCCGAACATCCTCGTTATCTTTCACATCGGCATGCATTCAGGCGCGCCATACATTGTCTCGGAACTGCTCGAGGGCGAAACGCTCCGTGAGCGGATGGGTGGCGTGGCCTTGCCGCAGCGCAAGGTCATCGACTACGGATTGCAGATTGCCCACGGCCTGGCAGCCGCACACACTAAAGGGATCGTTCATCGTGATCTGAAGCCCGAGAACGTATTCATCACAAAAGACGGCCGCGTCAAGATTCTTGATTTTGGTCTGGCCAAGTTGACTGGATCCGCCGATGGCATTCAATCGCAAACGGAAGTGCCAACCCGACGGGTTGATACCGACCCGGGCGTGGTGATGGGCACTCTCGGTTACATGTCACCGGAGCAACTGCGCGGACGTCCGGTCGATCATCGTTCAGACATCTTCTCGTTCGGCGCGATTCTGTACGAGATGCTGTCGGGGAAACGTGCCTTTCGCGGCGAGTCAACTGCCGACACCATGAGTTCGATCTTGCGCGAGGACCCACCGGATCTATCCGAGACGAATAAGACCGTATCACCAGCACTTGAACGAGTAGTTCATCACTGTTTGGAAAAGAACCCCGAGGAGCGTTTTCATTCGGCCAGCGATTTGGCATTTGCAATCGAGGCGCTTTCGAGTTCGTCTGCACTCTCCGGCTCGACAACCGCATTGTCAGCGGCGTTGCCAACTCCCAAGAGAAAGCGTCGTGAGCTTCTGGCGTGGGCAGCAGCCGCTTTCTGCTTGTTAGCGGCAATTGCGCTTGGCGTTCTCTACTTGCGGCGCCCGACCACGGAAGAGCGGTCCATGCGCTTTGTGATTGCCCTGCCCGAAAAGGCAACGGACGTTGCTGTTCCCGTTATTTCACCCGATGGACGCACGGTTGCTTTCGTTGCCAACGTCGAGGGTAAACGCTTCATCTATGTCCGACCATTGGACTCCATAACTGCACAGCGGGTCGCTGGTACTGACAACGCGAGTTTTCCTTTCTGGTCACCAGACAACCGTTACCTGGCATTTTTTGTCGAGAACAAACTTAAGAAGATCGAAGCAACGGGAGGTTCACCGCAGACAATTTGCGACGTGCAGTCACCTGGTAGCGGAACATGGAATCGAGAGGGCATGATTCTTTTCGGTGCTGAGAACAGTCCAATCCTGCGTGTTTCCGCGTCGGGAGGAACTGCAATACCAGTTCTGAAGCTCGACGAATCAAGGAAGGAAACCAGTCAGTATTCTCCGAGCTTCCTACCCGACGGTCGCCATTTTCTATATCAAAGCTGGATCACAACAAGTGAAGACAGTGCCATCTTCGTCGCCTCGCTCGATGGCCAGGATCGTAAACAGCTGCTGAAAAATGATTCGAATGCGACATACGCGGCGGGTTATTTGCTGTTCGCCCGCGAGTCTACGCTTATGGCCCAGCCGTTCGATATAGCGAAGCTACAACTGAGCGGCGATCCATTTCCGGTAAGTGAGCAAGTGATTTTCACGGCCCAATATAGTTACTCAAACTTTTCAATTTCAGAAAACGGTACGCTGGTTTTCTGTAACGGAAGTAACACCAATCGCCAACTTGTCTGGTTCGACCGCAATGGCAAGTCATTGGGAGCCGTTGGTCCACCAAGTGAATACAACGACGTCGTGCTTTCACCTGATGAAAAAAGGGTGGCAACTCAAAACATTGTCGGCGGTAACAGTGATATCTGGTTGCTGGATCTGGCGCGAGGACTTCTTTCCAGATTCACGTTCGATCCGAGCACCGACGATGATCCTATCTGGTCGCCAGATGGTAGTGCGATAGCATTTAGCTCGACACGCAATGGTCGCTTCGATCTTTATCGTAAGGCCTCCGGCGGCGGCGGAAATGACGAGTTGCTGCTCAAATCGGAGAGCGATAAGGAGGGATCAGACTGGTCACCGGACGGAAGGTTTATTCTTTTTACCCAGCACGGCTCGACGAGCGGTGAACCGGACATTTGGGCGCTTCCACTCTTTGGTGATGGCAAGCCTTACCCGTTGCCGCATAGTCCTTTTGCCGAAGACCAGGGATATTTCTCAGCTGACGGAAAGTGGTTCGCCTACACCTCGAATGAATCCGGACGATCTGAAGTTTACGTGCAGAGCTTTCCGCCGTCTGGTGGAAAGTGGCAAGTGTCCACTGGCGGTGGGGCACAACCTCATTGGCGTCGCGATGGCAAAGAGCTTTTTTATATGGCGCCCGATCGAAAACTGATGGCCGTGGACATCAAAATAGGATCGATGCTCGAGATTAGTGCTCCGAAGGCGCTCTTCCAGACACAAGTTATCCGATATGAAGCACCGAATCGTTATGTAGTTACTGGAGACGGACAGCGTTTCCTGGTCAACTCCCCAGTAGAAGCAGGTAGCCAGACACCAATCACCGTAGTAGTCAACTGGATCGCCAGCGTGAAGAAGTAACCGGTGCAGTAGCCCGGTGCAGTAGCCCGACTGTCAAGGAGGGCTCATTGCGTTTTAGATCACGAGCCCTCCTTGACAGTCGGGCTACTGCACCGGGCTACTGCTCCAGCGCTTGAGTCCGAATCTCTGGGCAACGATCATCCAGATAGCGTGATTTGTGGCGGTCGGTTAAAATGCGTGCCGTACCCGGTTCGGAAGAGTAGGCTGCCATTATTCCAGCAAGACCAGCCCTGTTAACGCTTTCCCTGGCATTTCCAATCCGGAGGTGAATTCGACACTAGAATTCACTGCATTCCTTAACCATTAAGGCCGTTTAGTTGTTGAGAAGACTCGCGATCCCCAGAATGAGCGAGAGGCTTCCCGCAGATTCACAGATCTCCCACTACCGCATCCTTGCAAAAATCGGCGAAGGCGGGATGGGTGAAGTCTATCTTGCCAAGGACACTAAACTTGATCGCAAAGTCGCACTAAAAATTCTGCCCGCCGACTTTGGCGCTGACGAAAGCCGCATGAGCCGGTTTGTTCGTGAAGCGAAGTCAGTCTCAGCTCTAAATCACCCAAACATTCTCACCATCCACGAGATCGGCGAAGACCGCATTCAACACTACATCGCTACCGAGTTCATCGCCGGCAAGACATTGCGGGAATTGATGCAGGCTGGGCCATTGCCACTTCTCCAGAGTGTTGAGATTGCCTGTCAGATCGCCGCCGCCCTTAACGCTGCGCATCAGACCGGCATTATTCACCGCGACATCAAACCAGAAAACGTAATGGTTCGTGCTGATGGGTTGGTGAAGGTGCTCGATTTCGGACTGGCCAAGCTGACTGGCGGTTCGAGCGATCCGGAGAGCGACACCCGACTCCAATCTGAAACACAGCCTGGAATGATCATTGGCACTATCGCCTACATGTCGCCACAACAGGCGCGGGGCAAAGCTGTCGATGCCCGAACCGATGTGTGGAGTCTCGGTGTGGTGATCTACGAGATGCTCAGTGGCCGACAACCGTTCCGCGGCGAGACCATGACCGACACGCTCGCGAATATCCTGCATAAGGATCCAGAACCGATACATATCGAACCGCCAGACCTCGCAGCGATCATCAACAAGATGCTCGGCAAGAATCTGGAAGCGCGTTTCCCGTCGATCAATGATGTCCTTGTCGAGTTGAAATATTTGCAAAGACGAATCGAGTTTGAATCGGAGCTTGATCGCAAGTCTCTCAACAAACGGACTGAAGATCAGACGGTGATAATTCCGTCGACGACCAGTCCAGAGCCTTTCTCCCGAGCGGTTTTCGATTCGGCCTCATCGCGCGCCAATGAAGGATTCTGGGTCGCAGTGCTTCCGTTCAAGTCTTCAGGCGCGGCGACGGAACTCGCCACCCTCGCCGATGGACTGTCTGAAGAAATCCTCACCGGTCTGAATCGCTTTTCATACCTTCGCGTTATCGCACGCAGTTCGACTCTCCGATATGCGCGTCAGACTCCCGATGTGCGCACAGTAGGCCAATCACTCGGTGCTCGCTACGTAATGGAAGGTAATCTTCGACAAACAGGGACGAAGATGCGGCTCGCAGTTCAACTTGTTGATACGACAACAGGCGCACATCTTTGGGCGGAGAGCTATGAACGTACTTTTAGTCCGGAATCTATTTTTGAATTACAGGACGATTTAGTTCCGCGGATTGTTTCGACAGTCGCCGACTCACATGGCGTGCTTCCACGCAGTATGAGTGAAGCTGTGAAAAGTCGAACTCCGGAAGAATTAAGTCCTTACGAAGCCGTACTACGAAGCTTCAACTACACACAGAACGTCACGCCCGCGGCACTTTCTGATTCCATGTTCTGTTTGGAGTTGGCTGTGCAAAAAGCGCCAGCTTACGCCGACGCCTGGGCCATGCTGGGAGTAATGCTGGTTCAGGATTTCGCACAAGGTTACAACCTGCGAGCAGATTCACTAAGACTAGCTGAAGAAGCTGCGCGCAAGGCCGTTGAACTCGAACCATCCAATCATTGGGGCTGGGCTAGCCTGGCCCGAGTCCACTTCTTTCAAAAGGAAGCACAGAGCTTCCGCAACGCCGTAGAAAGATCTGTCGCACTCAACACGATGGATGGTGACTCTCATGCGTCTCTTGGTGAGATGTTGACCTTCAGCGGCGAAGCCGATCGAGGCCTGGAGTTAGTTGAGCGCGCGAAGCAACTCAACCCTAATCATCCCGGCTGGTACTGGTATGCCAACTTCTACCAGGCCTACAAACAGCATGACTATCGCGCCGCACTCAATTTTGCGCTGAAGGTAAATCTACCAGGCCACTGGGCTGAACCTTTGTTTACAGCGGCAGCTCGCGGGCAATTGGGTGAAGGTGAATTGGCCGTCAAAGCTATTGGCGACCTACTCAGGATTCGGCCTGACATCATCAGCACGGTGCGGAGGGACATCAAGAAGTGGTGGAACGATGACGACGTTGAGCATTTGTTGGAAGGCCTTCGGAAAGCGGGAATTGAGATGGATGACGGGAAGCAGGAGCGGGTTGTCGCCCCGTCGCCCACTCAGACCGTCTCCCTGTCGCACTCTTCCGGTTCACTGATCAAGAGCATCGCTGTGTTGCCGTTTCAAAACCTCTCCGTTGATCCGGAGCAGGAGTTTTTTGCCGACGGAATTACAGAGGAAATACTCAACGCCCTGGCACAAATAAAAGAACTAAAGGTCGCTGGACGAAGTTCATCATTTTCGTTCAAAGGTCGAAACGAAGATCTGCGATCAGTCGGGGCAAAACTCAATGTGACCAGTATCCTTGAAGGAACGCTACGTCGCTCAGGTGATCGACTCAGAATCACAGCCCAACTCATCGATGCCGTTAGCGGATACCAACTGTGGTCAGAGCGATACGATCGTGTCCTCGAAAACATCTTCGACGTCCAGGACGAGATTGCTCTTGCGGTTGTTGACGCGTTGAAGTTGAAACTCTTTGGCGATGCGAAGGAAGTAGTGGTTAAGCGATACACCGATGACGTCGAGGTCCATGAACTTTTCTTAAAGGGTCGTTACTACTCCTACAAATACACAGCTGAAGGGTGGACACGTGCTGTCGAGTTCTTCGAGAAAGTTATTGAGAAGCACCCCGATCATGCTCCTGCGCACGCTGGAAAAGCTGCGGCCTTAGGGTGTCTCTGGTTTTTCGGCTTGTCTCCCGCTGCCGAGACTGTTCCGCGATTTAGAAGCGCCGCTACTAAGGCAATCGAGCTTGATGGAAACTCGGGCAGTGCGCATCTTTCGCTTGGAATGGTCAACTTTTTTCATGACTGGGAATGGGAGAAAGCTGAGCAGGAGTTCAAACAAGCGATTCTATTGAATCCAAAAGACGCTGAAGCACTTTCTTACTACGCGATGTTCCTCGGCTTTGTAGATCGTTTTGACGAAGCGATGGCACTTGCCAGGCGCGCGCTCGAAGTCGATCCGCTTTCACTCCTTATTAATATGAATGTGGGTTGGACCTATTTCTCGGCTGGCCTGGCAAACGAAGCAATTCATCAGGCACGCAAGATGACGGAAATAGAGCCGGGCTTCTTCGGAGCCTACTGGCTGAAAGGTGCGACCTGTTTGGAAAACGGCGACTATGAAGAAGCCATCGAGCAACTAACTAAGGCGGTTTCGCTCGGAGGGCACCCTATCGTGTTGGCTGATTTAGGTGCAGCTTCTGCGCTGGCAGGAAAGAAGGAGACCGCTGAGACGATCCTTGATCAATTGCTCGAGATGCGCCGGCGAAGTTATGTACCAGCAATCTGTCTGGCTCGCGTTTACAGTCGTCTCGGCGAGCTGGAAAAGACAATTCAGTGGCTCGAGAGCGCATTCGAGGAGAGAAATGGCGAGTTGGTGTTTTTCGAAAGCGAAATTACCAGCGCTGCCAAGGGGGATTCCTTACACAGTCTGGGCCAGGATCCAAGAGTCATGCGTTTGTTGGAGAGAATGAAACTACCATCACGAGAAGCTTCATCAGATCAGGAGAGTAAATGAACAGTTCAAGCGACGAGAATGGCATTCGCGAAGCGATAAATTACTACGCTGAGGGAATGAGAACTGGCAACGTTGAAGTACTGAGACAAGGCTTTCATGAGCAAGCGATACTCTGCGGTTACCTCGGCGATGAGTTGATCGCGGCACCCATCGAGGGATTGTTTGAGTGGGTCAACTCAAATCCCGCACCTGCTACAACCGGAGAGGCTTTCGCTTGCGAAGTCTTATCAGTTGAGATCACCGGTCGAGTAGCGACGGCAAAAATTCGCGAAACCCACGAGGGTGCGGTGATTGATTACTTCCACTTATTGAAGCATGGGGATCGATGGTCGATCGTCAGCAAACTGTGGGACACGGAATAAGCGCTTGGTGTTAGTTCGTGTGGTTTCGTGGATCGTTTTCCTTGGGAGCTTGAAAGGCGATCCACTAAATCACACGAACTAACGCGAGCAAGAGTCATCATTTGGATCGAAACTTGAGCCAACCACTCGGCACCGATTTCATCGTCTCCAAAATTGGCGAAGGCTGCGGTCCCGCAGGGGTTCATTAATTACGCGTATCTAGCGAAGCGCGACCCGCTCCTGGTTAACGTTCGCTCAGATGCTCGCTTCGCAGAATTGATGAGCGAAGTGAAGCCGCGTTGGGAAGCTTTGACGAGGTCCGACGATCACTCAGATTGACCCTGTAGTTCAGTGACTCTTCTGACCTCCTTTTTACGTAGATTCTAGTAGAGGATCGACCCTAACGACTCGATAGGTAGATAACACTTAAGGAGACGAAACTAATGGCACCCCCAATGAAGTTATCCCATGTGGTTTACATGACAAGGCGCTTCGACGAAATGCTGAAGTGGTACGAAGCAGTCTTCGAAACAAAGGTTCAATACAAGAATCCCGCTTTTGCCTTTCTTACCTACGATGATGAGCATCACCGTTTCGCATTCGCGAACATGTCGGTAATGAACCCTAATGGTGTTGAGACTGACGCTGCTAACAAACTTGGTGTCAATCACGTTGGTTACACATATGCGAATCTTGGGGAGTTACTCGAAACGTACGATCGCTTAAAACAGCTCGGCATCATGCCCTATTGGCGCGTGCACCATGGTGTAACGCTCTCCGTTTATTACCGGGACCCTGACGGCAATCGGATGGAGTTTCAGGTTGATTGCTATGCAAATGCGGAAGAGGCGCACTCCTACATGCAAAGCGACGCGTTCGGGATGAATCCGATTGGCGTGGAAATCGATCCTGATGAACTGTTTGAGAAGTACAAGAAAGGTGTTCCAGTTGCGACACTGCTCGTCCAGCCTGAAGGGCCTGCATCGGCAATCCCGCGCGCACATGGGATGTGACTTCCTGCAAATGAAAGTTGAGCGAGATTGAGTAAAGAACTATTACCAAACACCAGCCTGTCGCATTACCGCATCGTTTCCAAGATCGGCGCTGGCGGCATGGGCGAAGTTTACCTGGCTGAAGACACGAGACTTGACCGCCAGGTGGCCCTCAAGATCCTGCCGCAGGAGTTTGCCGAGGACAGCGATCGAATGAATCGCTTTGTCCGCGAAGCAAAGTCCGCTTCAGCCCTCAACCAGCCCAACATCATCACGATTCACGAAATCGGTGAAGCAGAGGGAACTCATTTCATCGCTTCCGAATACATCCAGGGCGAAACACTGCATACGCGGCTCAAACAGACTCCGCTGGATTTAAAGACCACGCTCGACATCGCGATTCAAGTTGCTTCGGCACTCAACGCTGCACACAAGGCGGGCATCATCCACCGAGATATCAAGCCCGAGAACGTCATGATTCGTCCTGACGGTCTCGTCAAGATCCTCGATTTCGGCATCGCCAAGTTGTCAACCAAGAGAGCTGAACCGACAGCTGAAGAAGCGGCAACGGCATTAAAACAACAAGGGACAAGTCCGGGCGTCATCATCGGTACCGCCAATTACATGTCGCCCGAACAGGCGCGTGGGAAAGCCGTGAATGCGCAGAGTGACATCTTCAGTTTCGGAATTGTCTTGTACGAAATGGTGACGGGCCAAAGAGCATTCACTGGGGAGAACGCTGTCGATGTCATTGGCGCGATTCTGCACAAAGAACCGACCCCTTTAAACCAGCTCGCGCCTGAACTGCCACACGAGATTGAGCGCATCATCAACAAGACCCTGCGGAAAGATCCGGACGTGCGCTATCAAACGGCGGGTGACCTGTTGACTGATTTGAAAGATGCGAAGCAAGAGTTGGAGTTTCAGGATAAGTTGGAACGTGCCGTAGCGCCGCAAAGCCAACGACCAGAAACTCAAACGATATTCCTACCGGCGACTGACGGACAGCGATCGCCCACTCTGCCAACTTCGAGCGCGGAGTTCATCACTCAAGAGGTTAAGAAACACAAACTCGGTGTCATGGTCGGCTCGCTGTTCGTGGTCGCGCTGCTCGGTGTCGGACTTTGGTTTTTCTATTTTCGCGTCTCGGCTGCCAACAAAACGATCAGTTCGATCGCGGTGCTGCCGTTTCAGAACAAGAGTTCCGACGCGGACACCGATTATCTTTCCGACGGCCTGGCGGAGTCGCTGATCTACCGCCTGTCGCAATTGCCGAACCTGAAGGTTAGTCCGACAAGTGCGGTGATGCGATACAAAGGCAAGGAACTTGATGCTCAACAAATAGCTAAAGAGCTCGGTGTTCAGGCAGTGATGTCCGGAAGGATGATCCAGCGCGGAGAGAATCTCAGCATCAGCGTTGAACTTGTCGACGCGGCCAACAACAAGATCATCTGGGGCGAACAGTATGAGAGGAAGATGTCTGATCTTCTCACTACTCAGCGTGAGATCGCGACAACGATCACTGAAAAGCTTCAGCTCAAGTTGTCGGGAGAGAATGCGAAGGGCATAACTAAGAAGTACACCGAAAGCAACGAGGCCTATCAGCTTTATCTTAAAGGGCGTTACCTCTGGAACCAGCGAACTGGCGAATCACTAAAACGAGCAACCGAATTCTACAATCAGGCAATCGAAAAAGATCCCGGCTTTGCGCTCGCCTACGCGGCTCTTGCCGAGACGTATGTCCTATTCGCCAATTATGAAGTGTCATCACCGGCAGATAGCATGCCTCAGTCAAAAGCGGCCGCGCTCCGTGCATTGGAACTTGATGATTCGCTGGCTGAAGCTCATTCCGCACTCGGCTGGTATTTATGCCAATACGAGTTTGATTGGATCGGGGGCGAGAAGGAATTCAGGCGGGCGATCGAGTTAAACCCGAACTATGCTACCGCTCACCAGTGGCTTGCTTCAGTTTTTGCGCAGACTAAAAGGTTTGATGCTGCTCAAGCTGAGATAAAGCGTGCGTCGGATCTCGATCCGCTCTCTCCAATCATAGCCGTGAACGTAGCCTTCGATCTTTGGGAATCCAGGCGCTATGACGAGGCGCTCAAACAGTTCGAACGAACGCTCTTGCTGCATCCGGATTTCACTGTCGCACAACAAGGATTGTGTTGGACATATTCAGCAATGGGTAAATCAGAACTCGCCATCACTGCTTGCAGGAAATCACTCGATTTAACTAAAGGTGCCTGGGACAAGGGCCGTTTAAGCATGGTACTGGGCAGCGCGGGTCACACCGACGAGGCGAAGAAGCTGTTGCAAGAACTGCAGACTGAATCGAGTCAGCGCTACGTTCCGAAGATGGCGTTAGCGTTGGCCCATCTGGGTTTGAATCAAAAAGAGGAGGCGTTAACTATGATCGAACAAGACGTCGCCGAGCATGGGTATTGGGTAGGCTCTATGGGCGTGGAGCCCGAATTCGATGAATTACGTTCCGAGCCTCGATTTAAGGCGTTGATCAAGCGTGCAAATTTGCCTGAATAGATCAAAGGTAGACGAGCGTTTCTTAACAGTCGGGCTGCTGCCTCAAACCTGGGAAAACGATGAAGGCGTCGGCTAATTCCAGCCCAGGGTTGCGCTTTGGCAACCATGGGAATCAGACATCTTTTATAGATGATGAAACCCTGAAAGGGTTGGGTTAACCTGCGACCTGACGCGCGGTTTAATGACTACAGAAAAGAGTGAACCTGGCGGATTGAATTCAACTCAAGTGAAGGAACTACTAGCCAATACGACGCTTTCGCATTACCGCATCATCTCCAAGATTGGTGCCGGTGGAATGGGTGAGGTTTACCTGGCACAGGACACAAAACTCGATCGTAAAGTCGCAATTAAGTTTCTCAACGAAGAGTTCAGTAAAGATGCCGACAAGTTGAAGCGTTTCATCCAGGAAGCAAAAGCAGCTTCAGCGCTTAATCATCCAAACATCTTGACCGTTTATGAGATTGGCGAGGTCGATCAAAAGAACTACATCGCAACCGAGTTAATTGATGGCCACACCCTGCGGCAACAGCTTCAATCAAAGGAGCGCCTTCCTCTCCACGAAATCTTGAAGATCGGCGTCCAGGTGGCTGAGGCACTTTCAGCCGCACACGCAGCGGGAATTATTCATCGCGACATCAAGCCGGAAAACATCATGGTCCGCACCGATGGTTACGCAAAGGTGTTGGATTTCGGATTGGCAAAACTGTCAGAACCATCTGTGGCAACTCCGCCAACCGACCCCGAGGCGGCTACCGTGTTTCAGGTGAACACCAGTCCCGGCGTAGTGATGGGAACAGTTTTCTACATGTCGCCTGAACAGGCGCGGGGCAATACAACGGACGCGCGTACTGATGTTTGGAGTCTCGGTGTGGTGCTGTATGAAATGTTCGCGAAGCGAATTCCGTTCTCCGGCGAAACGGTAAATCACACTGTTGTCGCTATTCTTGAAAAAGAACCGGTGCTACTTGACGGCGCGCCCGCTGAGTTGCAGCGAATTGTGCGGAAAGCACTGACCAAAGATCCTGACATGCGCTACCAGTCAGCACGCGACTTACTAATCGACTTAAGAAACCTCCGACGAGATCTCGATATCAAAGGTGAAATTGAACGTTCAGTAGTACCAGATCGCGAGACGGTGATCCGTCCGCAATCAGAAAACGAAACACGCGCTTTCACTGCCGCAGGAGTAACCCGCAGTGGTCAGGCAACACCGACGCAAGGGGGCCAGTCTTCAAGTCTCGAGTACGCAGTCAATAAAGCCAGGAGTCATAAGCTTGCAACTACGATCGTTGCCCTCGTGTTATTGGGTGTTATTGCAACCGTCAGCTACTTCTGGTTCGCTTCAAGACGAAGCGACACCAGCAGTGAAATCAGATCAATCGCTGTGATGCCATTCGTTAACGCCAGTGGGAAACCAGATGTTGAATATCTTTCCGATGGAATCACTGATTCATTAATCTTTCGTTTTTCGCAGTTGCCAAATTTGAAGGTCAGTCCAACAAGTTCAGTGATGCGCTTCAAAGGTGCGACGAAAGATCCTGCCGACGTCGCGAAAGAACTCGAAGTGGACGCGGTGCTGACGGGGAGGGTAATGCAGGCCAGCGATAACCTGAGCATCAGCGTTCAACTTGTTGATGCACGCACGAAGAAACTTGTCTGGGCCGAGCAGTACGATCGGAAAATGGCGGACCTCCTTGCGACGCAACGCGAGATCGCCACGACGCTCACGCAAAAGTTGCAGCTTCGACTTGCCGGGGATGAGCGCGGCATCAACAAAAAATACACGAGCAGCAACGAAGCGTATCAACTTTACTTAAGGGGTCGATATCATTGGTCGAGACGCTGGAAAGACGACCTTGACAAAGCAATTGACAGCTATAAGAAAGCCATCGAGCTCGACCCGAACTTTGCACTTGCCTATGCTGCAACAGCCGAAGCCTACAACTCGATGGGCAAGAATCCTGATGCGGCGCCAAAGGATTGCATTCCACTAGCGAAGGCGGCTGCCATGCGTGCGCTGGAGATCGACCCGCTGCTGCCGCAGGCGCATTCGGCGCTCGCTGATGCACTCGCTATCTACGATTGGAATTGGGCCGAGTCGGAGCGTCATTTCAAAAAGGCTTTCGAGCTCGATCCGAATATCTCGTACACACATCTTGTGTACAGCGGTAGCTATCTTTGTGCCGTCGGGAAAAGAGATGAGGCGGTATCGGAAGCGGAACGGGCGTTACAACTTGAACCCTTGTCCCTGATTAACAACTCTGTTGCGGTGAGCGCGTATCTCAATGCTCACCAGTTTGAAAGGGGATTGGCCCAGGCGCGAACCGCATTTGATCTTGATCCCACTTTCCCTCTCGCTCGCCATTGGCTGGGCATGGCATTAGTCGCGAACGGAAAATATGACGAAGCGATCTCGCTCTCCCAGCAGGCGTCGCCTGACTCGACCGCTGGCTGGTTGTCGGTAGTTGCGCTTGCGCACGCATATGCTAAACAGGGCAAGAGGGCGGAGGTCGAGCAGCAAATATCCATTCTCCGAAATCTGGGTAAGACAAACTACATTAGGACTTACTATCTCGCGTCGATCTATGCCACGCTCGGAGACAAAGACAAGGCATTTGCAGAGCTGGAAAGATCGTTTGCCGATCGAGATTGTTACCTCGGACGGATCACGGTCGATCACTTCATGGATCCGTTGCGCAATGATCCGCGGTTCAAAAACCTAACCAAGAGGATGAACTTGCCTCAATAGCACCGAATGCCCGGAATTGTCTCCCAACACAGTAATGTCGAATTCGACTACGAGCTGTCGCCTGCGTCGCGGGCTCATGACTCAATCGGTGATTGGTCCTGGAGATCGGGATCTCGGAATTGCTTACGCGAAAGCCGGACGGCGGGACCGGGCGGAAGAAATGATCAGTAAATTTGACCCAGTTAGAGAGCTGAATTCTATGAGACGCTGCACACACACGTACTTCAGACGGTACATGCTTATTGAGACAGTCTTGCTGGCGGCACTGATCATAGGACCGTTCATGCCAGTCTTAAGTGTCCCAGCACAGAGCGCTGCTGAGTTCGACATTGTGTTGGCCAATGGCCGGGTGATGGATCCGGAATCGAATCTCGATGCAGTTCGTAACATTGGCATTCGAGCGGGGAAGATTGCCGCGATTTCAGCGCGTCCCTTGCGCGGTCGCACCGTCGTCGACGTCAAAGGTCTGGTCGTCGCGCCCGGCTTCATTGATCTGCATTCGCACGGGCAGGACGACGAGAACTATCGTTACAAAGCTCGCGACGGCGTGACAACGGCGCTGGAATTGGAAGTCGGTGTTTCGCCGGTGGCAGCGTGGTACGCACAGCGCGATGGCAAATCGCTCATCAACTTTGGTGCGACGGTCGGTCACATCCCCGCGAAGATGGCTGTGATGAAAGACACTGGCGCCTTTCTTCCGCGCGACAACGCGATCAACCGGCTCAGTACTCCCGACGAGGTCCGCCAGATTACCGACCTCATCAAACAAGGCTTGGACGAAGGCGCGCTCGGCATCGGCTTTGGCATCAACTACGTGCCGACGACGACGCGAGCCGAGGTGTTTGATCTTTTCGCCGTAGCAGCTGAGCGCGGTGTTGCGAACTACGTTCACGTGCGACACGGCGGAGCTACCGAACCGGGGAGTGGGGTCGGAGCCGTTCAGGAAGTTCTATCCGATGCGGCCGCTACCGGTGCCTCTCTGCACATCGTACACATCACCAGTGTGTGCCTCCGGCAAACCGCAACTTGCCTGAGCCTGATCGAGGGTGCCGCGAAACGCGGAGTCGATGTGACAACGGAGGCATATCCTTATACAGCAACGCAGACGCGCCTCGAATCAGCTATCTACAACGATGGTTGGCAAGAGAGCCTCGGTATCACGTTCAAGGATCTGCAATGGGTAGCGACGGGCGAAAGATTAACGGCGGAAACCTTCGCGCGTTACCGCAAGGAAGGCGGCTCGGTGATAGGTCATTCGATCCCCGAAGAGATCTCGCGTCTGGCCGCTGCCAACCCTCGTGTAATGGTTGCCAGCGATGGACTGATCGAAAACCGCCAGGGCCATCCACGCGGCGCCGGCACCTTCGCGCGCGTGCTGGGCGTATACGTCCGTGAACAAAAGGCTCTTTCACTAATGGATGCTATACGCAAGATGACGCTGCTTCCTGCCCAACGTTTAGAAAAAGCTGTTCCTTCGATGCGAGCCAAAGGCCGCATCAAAGTCGGAGCCGACGCCGACCTCGCCATCTTCGACCCAGCGATAGTCATTGACCGCGCTACGTTCGAACAACCGGCGCAATACTCAGAAGGCATCCGACACGTGCTGGTCGGCGGCATCTTCGTCGTCCGAGATGAGAAGATCGTTGAAGGCGTCAAGCCGGGTAAGGCAGTCCGCCGTCCGCTGCGAGATCAAAAAAAATTATAGGAACAGTTGTTTTTTGGGCAAAGTCAAAACGTTGCTCAAAAGAGGCTCCTGCAAAAGTCAACTAGTGGCAATGAAGTCAGTACCGAAACGCGGTAGCGTCGGGTTGTTCTACGAATTGAGCCCAATAATTTCAAGCGGACCCGACGCTACCGCGTTTCGGTTCTGACTTCATCGCCACGAGAGTAAGCGAATTTTGCAAGAGGCTCAAAAGACAAGAAGTTGTCGGTTTGTTGCACAGATTTAGGAACATTAAACCCAACTGATGAGAATGAAATCTTAGTCTAGTGTAATCCCCGAACTTAAGATGGACCTCGCGCCACGCACAAAACTAGGTCGTTACGAAATTCGTTCCAAGCTTGGTCAAGGTGGTATGGGTGAGGTGTATTTGGCCCAGGATACAAAACTCGATCGCACAGTCGCCATCAAGCTCCTGGCTCCAGATATAGCGACCAACAAGAATCGAATGAATCGGTTTGTGCAGGAAGCAAAAGCCGCTTCGGCTCTCAATCACCCGAACATCATCACGATCCACGAGATTGATGAAACTGGTCTGGGACAGTTCATTGCTACTGAGTTTATTGAGGGCGAAACCCTGCGCGAACTATTGCGGCGCGACTCGCTCAAGATAGACCAGGTTGTCGACGTTGCAGTGCAAATCGCCAGTGCGTTGTCGGCGGCCCACAGTGCTGGAATAGTTCATCGCGACATCAAGCCGGAAAACGTCATGCTACGTCGCGACGGAATCGTCAAGGTATTGGACTTTGGTCTGGCAAAACTCACTGAACAAAGTTCCTCCGTTGATCCTGAGGCGGCCACACGTGGGGTCATCAATACTGAACCAGGCGTAGTCATGGGAACGGCGATGTATATGTCGCCCGAACAGGCACGTGGACTTCAAGTTGATGAGCGGACAGATATTTTTAGTCTTGCCGTTGTGATGTACGAGATGCTCTCGGGCCGTTTGCCGTTTGAGGGAGCGAACACGAACGAAATCATCTCGTCGATTCTGAGTGACAGAGAACCGCAACCGCTTGCTCGTTACTCAACGGAGATTCCTCATGAGCTGGAACGCATTGTCTCGAAGGCATTGCGCAAGAACAGAGACGAACGCTATCAGACCAGTAAAGACATGTTGGTTGATCTGAAGACTCTCAAGCGGGAATTAGAATTTGAGAAGAAAGTCGAAAGCTCTTCCCCTCCTCGGGATCGTTTAGGTACATCTCATGCAGGGGCAAGTGGTTCAGCCAACACACTAATTACTGATATCAATCGCCCTGCCGCTGACACGAATTCTGCGGTGAAAACGATCGGGGTTGTTGAGACCCTAACTCAACATAAAGCGGTCTCAGCTTTAATAGTCGTCGGTGTAACATTGGCAATTGCCGCAAGCTATTGGTTTCTTCTGCATCGTTACCAGAAGCAGTCCTTGAATTCGATCGCGGTCATGCCTTTCGAAAACGTGACTCACGATCAGAACATCGAATATCTTTCTGACGGCGTGACCGAATCGCTCATTAACAGTCTTTCACGGTTACCGCAGCTCAGAGTCATCGCGCGTAATTCAGTTTTCAGTTACAAAAATCAAAACCCGAACTTGCAGCAGGTTGCCCAGCAGCTAAACGTGCAAGCTGTGTTAACCGGCAGAGTCTTGATGCAGGGGGAAGTGCTAGATGTACGCGTGGAGTTAACGGATACGACTAACAACTCGCAAATCTGGGGTGATCATTACCAGCGCAAGGCCACAGACATTTTTGCCGTTCAGGACGAGATTGCGCAGCAGGTAACAGAAAACTTGAGACTGAGATTGTCTGGTGACGAGAAACACCAACTCGCAAAGCGTGATACCTCGAACGCTGAAAGTTTCCAGTGCTACTTGAGAGGACGATACTACTGGAACAAGAGATCAGCGGAAGGAATCAAGAAAGCAATCGAACAATTTCAAGAGGCGCTTGATCACGACCCGAACTACGCCCTGGGATATGTGGGACTCGCTGACAGCTACTTAGCGTTGGAACTCTATGCCGGCCTTCCTGCGAGTGAAGTTGTACCTAAAGCGAGGGCCGCCGCTGATCGCGCACTGCAGCTGGATGACTCGCTGTCGGAGGCACACGCTACGTCGGCATTTATCAACCAGAAACTGTGGCGCTGGCCAGAGGCTGAACAAGAATTGAAGCGAGCAATTAGCCTTAATCCCAACTACCCGACGGCGCGCCATTGGTATGCCTATTATTTCTACATAACGCGCAACTTCGATGGTGCCTCGAGTGAAATCAAGCGGGCATATGAGCTTGATCCTCTCTCACCCGTCATCAGTGAGAATGTTGCGCTTGTGTACCTTTTGAAGAATGACCTTAAAGCAGCGATCGAGCAGTGTCTGCGAACTATTGAACTCGATCCAAACTTCGCAGACGCACATTACGTTCTGGGTTTTGCTTACCTGAAGGCGGGACGTATTGAAGAAGCGACAGCAGAGTTCCAGAAATCAGTCGACCTGTCGGGTCGAGCGAGTACATATTTGGGTAACCTGGGTTACTGCTACGCTGTGACAGGTAGGCGGGCTGAAGCTTTAACCATTCTGAAAGAGTTGGAAGAGAAGTACACGCAGGGCAAGTCTAGCGCACAGTTCTTAGCCGGAGTCTATGCGGGCCTCGGCGAAAAAGATCAGGCGTTCGCATGGCTCGAAAAAGATTTTCAGCAACGTAGCGGTCAGTTACCAACGATTGCATGGAGGCTCCATTTTGATGGTCTGCGTAGTGATCCGCGTTACCATGATCTCCTGCGTCGGATGGGACTCGATCCCTAATGTTCGATATGCTTCAGCTTGTCGGCAAAATCTACTTCATATGTTATGTAAAACTCAGGACCGACAAGCTGAAGAGGCTCTTGCAAAAGTAGAACAGGTTTGGGAGGGCGGTTTACCCCCGCTTGGCCTGGCTACAAGAACCTTGATGTAACTCTTAATTTAGGACAGCGGGGGTAACCGCCCTTACCAACTTGTTCTGAGCTTCAATAGCTTTTCTGCTTGTACTGACTGAAACCGTCTATTCCCCAGGCTAAAGCCAGTGGAGAATGAGAAGCTGGATTCGTCTACTGCGATTCACTTAGGTTACGTTCGACTCGGCTTTAGCGAGAGGAATCACGCATCGTGATCTCAAACCGGAAAACCT
>Ga0068871_100000634_pt1 | contig 24163 bp, 21 predicted proteins | sample KBSMisM72_FD_72750 | JGI IMG/M metagenome (GOLD analysis project Ga0068871, IMG submission 72750) | Miscanthus rhizosphere microbial communities from Kellogg Biological Station, Michigan, USA - KBS Miscanthus M7-2 | ecosystem: Host-associated > Plants > Roots > Rhizosphere > Soil ...
AGGAAAAATTCAAAAATCCACAATCCACAATCCACAATCTGGAATGATTCCAACCGAACAACATATTAAACTGCCTGATGGATCCATTGAAAGGCAAACCACTACGTTGAACCTGGGGCCAACGCATCCCGCAACGCATGGTGTGTTTGAAAATATCCTGGAATTGGATGGCGAGCGTATCGTTAGTGCCAAACAAACTGTGGGTTATATTCACCGCGCTTTTGAGAAACTGGCAGAACACCGACCCCTCTATCAGATCACTCCACTCACGGACAGGCTGAACTATTGTTCGTCACCCATCAACAATATGGGCTGGCATCTTACCTGTGAAAAATTATTGAATGTAAAGACGCCAAAACGCGTGGATTATCTGCGCGTGATCATTATGGAACTGGCCAGAATTTCTGACCACCTCATTTGTAATTCGATTGTAGGTGTTGATACCGGTGCCTATACCGGTTTTCTCTACGTGATGCAATACCGCGAATTGATCTATGAAATCTATGAGGAAGTGTGCGGTTCCAGGCTAACCACGAATATTGGCAGGATCGGCGGATTTGAACGCAATTTCACCAATACGGCATTTGAAAAACTCGAAAAATTTCTCCGCGAGTATCCCGTCGTTTTGAAGGAGTTTGAGAACCTGTTTATGCGTAATCGCATTTTCATGGAGCGTACGCAGGGAACGGGTGGCATTAGTGCGGAAAGGGCATTGAACTATGGCTTTACCGGGCCCAACCTGCGTGCAACGGGTGTTGACTATGACGTGAGGGTTCACGCTCCCTATTCATCTTACGAGGATTTCGATTTCATTATACCGGTAGGTTCTACGGGTGACAATTACGATCGCTTTATGGTGCGCGGCGAAGAGATGTGGCAATCGCTCAGCATCATTGAACAGGCTTATAAAAAGATCCAGGAGTTTACCGGCGCTGAATCTGAGATCTATCACGCTGATGTACCCGAATATTACCTGCCCCCTAAAGTCGACGTATACACGAAGATGGAAGCCCTGATCTGGCATTTCAAGATCATCATGGGTGAGATCGAAATGCCAAAGGGCGAGGTTTATCTCTCGGTTGAAGGAGGTAATGGAGAATTAGGATTTTATTTTATCAGCGATGGCGGCCGCACCCCCTATCGCCTGCATTTCAGGAGACCCTGCTTTATTTATTACCAGGCCTATCCCGAATTGACCAAGGGGGCGATGTTGAGTGATGCGATTGTAACGATGAGCAGTTTGAATTTAATTGCTGGGGAGATGGACGCATAGAGACCAAAAAAGTCCCGTGGGGGAGATAGTATTATTGGACGACATTTTAGGAACATGATCAAATTTTCAGATAGTCAAATGAAGGAGGTAGAGCGTCTCATCGCTGCCTACCCCGATGGAAAACAGAAAAGCGCTGTACTTCCTGTGTTGCACCTGGCACAACAGGAATTTGGCGGATGGCTGAATGCAGAGGTGATGGATTATGTGGCGTCATTGTTGAAAATGGAGCCGATTGAAGTGTATGAAGTGGCCACCTTCTATTCGATGTACAATCTCAAACCGGTTGGGCGATATGTGTTCGAAGTTTGTCAAACTGGTCCCTGCATGATAAAAGGCAGCGATGATATCATCGGCTACATCACCAGCAAGCTGGGCATCAAGTCCGGAGAAACAACGGCCGATGGTATGTTTACACTTAAAACGGTTGAGTGCCTGGGTGCCTGTGGATATGCACCCATGATGCAACTCGGAAAATATTTCAAGGAACATCTGACGAAGGAAAAAATCGACAGCATAGTAGAAGAATGCAGGAAGAATGCGGCTTTAAATAATTAAATAAACATTTAAAACGCGGTGTTATGAAAATTGTGCCTTATTTGTTTTTCGCGGGCAATGCCCAGGAAGCCATCGATTTTTATTCAGACGCACTGGACGGAAAGGTGACCAGGATTCAGCGTTATGGCGAAAGCCCTGCTCCAATTGATGAAGACTGGAAGCAGAAAGTGATGCACTCCCGAATTGATTTTGGAGACGATTCACTGATGATCTCTGATGGTTCAAAGGGTCAACAGGTGAAAACGGATGGCAATATCCAAATCACGGTTGAAACGGAGGACCTGGACTCCACCGAGAAGATGTTTTCAAAATTGTCGAGCGGTGGAAAGGTTAAGTCAGCGCTGAAAAAAGAATTTTGGGGCGATTATTTCGGAATGCTCCAGGACAAATTCGGAGTGAGCTGGATGTTCAATTGCTCCGCGGCGAAGAACTAGGAACGAAAAAGGAAAAACTATGGCCGATGAAAATCGGCCACTGAAAAAATAAATGGCGAAAAAACTATTATTAGATAAGGCCCACGTGGAAGGTATACGTGGCTATGATGTGTACCGCAGGGAAGGTGGTTACCAAAGCGTGGAGAAAGCGTTCAAGACAATGAGCCCCGACCAGGTGACGGATGAAGTGAAGAAGAGTGGGTTGCGTGGCCGGGGCGGCGCGGGTTTTCCAACCGGATTGAAATGGAGCTTTCTGGCGAAGCCTGAAGGTATTCCCCGCTATCTCGTTTGCAATGCCGACGAGTCGGAGCCCGGGACCTTTAAGGATCGTTACCTGATGGAATTTATTCCGCACCTGCTGATTGAGGGACTGATCGTATCATCATACGCATTGGGATGCAATCGAACTTATATCTATATCCGGGGAGAATATTTCTGGATCGTCGATATATTGGAACAGGCGATCGCGGAGGCCAACAGCAATGGATGGCTTGGGAAGAATATTTTAGGCACTGGCTTTGATTGCCAGATTTATGTTCATCGCGGCGCGGGTGCCTATATCTGCGGCGAGGAAACTGCATTGCTGGAATCGCTCGAAGGAAAACGCGGTAATCCCAGGATCAAGCCGCCATTCCCGGCGGTGAAGGGATTGTATGATTGCCCAACCGTGGTGAACAATGTTGAATCGCTTGCAGCGGTAGTGCCCATCATCAATATTGGCGGAGAAGAATATGCCAAGATCGGCGTTGGAAAGTCCACGGGAACGAAACTCATTTCGGCCTGCGGAAATATCAACAAGCCGGGCGTGTACGAAATCGACATGACGATTTCGGTCGAAGAATTTATTTACAGCGAAGAATTTTGCGGTGGAATTGCCAACGGCAGAAAGTTGAAGGCATGCATTCCGGGTGGTTCATCAGTCCCCATCCTGCCTGCCAACCTGTTGTTGAAGACAGCTAAGGGTGAAACGCGCATGATGAACTACGAAAGTTTGAGTGATGGCGGCTTTGCAACCGGAAGCATGATGGGATCTGGCGGGTTCATTGTAATGGACGATCAACAGTGTGTTGTAAAAAACACGTTGACGCTTGCAAGGTTTTATCGACATGAAAGTTGCGGACAATGTTCTCCCTGTCGTGAAGGAACCGGATGGATGGAAAAGATCCTGAAGAATATTGAGTATGGAAAGGGGAAAATGAGTGATATCGATTTGCTTTGGGATATTCAGAGAAAGATCGAAGGCAATACAATTTGCCCGCTGGGTGATGCGGCAGCCTGGCCCATTGCAGCTGCCATCAGGCATTTCAGGGATGAGTTTGAATGGCATGTGAAAAACCCCGAAGAGAGTCAGCGCAGGAATTATGGATTGGCGTATTATGCGGATCCGCTGCCGGTACCTGCATAAGTAAAAAGTAAAAAGTAAAAAAAAGTTGTAATAAGAAGGAAATTCGAATTCTCGTATTGAAATGAGGGGTTATGTGTTCAGAATTTGTGGTTGAGGGATCCAATAAACCTTTCAATATCGTTCATAGATGTTACTTTTTTGCCAAAGAGGTTACACGATTTGTGAAAAGTCAGAAAATCAGTCCGGTTTATTTTTCAGGATATAGCCAACTGATTAGAAGCGCGACATCGATTGGCGCAAATTTGGTTGAAGGTCGCGCGGGAGGTTCACGTAAAGACTGGAGAAATTTCATTGGGATTGCCCTTAAGTCCGCCAATGAGACTAAATATTGGCTCTGTTTATTGAGAGATTCAATGGATGGGCCAAAAGAAAGAGTAGAGAAATTATTATCTGAGGCAATTGAAATATCAAAAATCCTCGGAAGTATACTGGTAAAATCAAATTCATAATACTTTTGAATTTTGACTTTTAAATTTTGAATTCTTGTAGATGCCTGACGAAAAGAAATTATTTAAGGTAACCATCGACAACATCACCATTGAAGTTGAACCGGGAACCAGCATTCTCAATGCCGCTCGCAAGATCGGCGGCGAAGTGGCTCCGCCTGCGATGTGTTACTACAGCAAGCTTAAAAACACCGGCGGAAAATGCCGTACCTGCCTGGTGGAAGTATCCCAGGGTAGTGCAGCGGACCCGCGTCCAATGCCCAAGCTTGTGGCATCCTGCCGCACTAATGTCATGGATGGCATGGAAGTAAAAAATATCACCAGCGAAAAAGTGATCGACGCGAGAAATGGTGTAGTGGAATTTTTGCTGATCAATCATCCGTTGGATTGCCCCATCTGTGACCAGGCCGGCGAATGTCATTTGCAGGACCTAAGCTATGATCACGGAAAAGAGGGTACCCGTTACGAATTCCAACGCCGCACATTCGAGAAACACGACCTGGGACCATACATCCAGCTCCACATGACGCGTTGCATTCTCTGCTACCGTTGCGTGTTTGCCGCAGATCAACTCACCAACAAACGCGAACACGGCGTCCTGGATCGCGGAGATCATTCAGAAATTGCAACCTACATTCAAAAATCACTGGATCACGATTTCATCGGCAACGTTATCGACGTGTGTCCTGTGGGTGCGTTAACAGATAAAACTTTCAGATTTAAGAATCGCGTTTGGTTCCTCAAACCCGTAAACGCTCATCGCAATTGCACCAAATGCAAGGGCAAGGCCACACTCTGGTATCGTGGGGAAGAAGTTTTTCGCGTAACGGGCAGAAAGGATGAGTGGGGCGAAGTGGAAGACTGGATCTGTAACGAGTGCAGATTTGAGACGAAGAAAACGGCAGACTGGGTCATTGAGGGTCCTACGCAAATCAACCGTCATTCGGTGATTTCTCAAAATCATTACGAAGGTATGAAGAAGCCACAGGAGGTTTTATATGATGTAATGGATGGACGCAAACCCAGGCTGTTGATGAATATTCATGATGTGAGTGAAGTGAACCGACCGGATATTGACCTTTCGCTCTTGCCCGGACCGGCACACAGCGACGATTTTGAAGACAAAAAATAAACTACTCGGGCATGTTATTGCTTTCGGAATTTTGGGCCTTTACATTTGAAAAGTTGGTGCTGATCGGCGGGATCATTTCTGTTTCCCTGTTGATCGCCATGTACAGCACCTACGCCGAACGTAAGGTGGCTGCGGTTATGCAGGACCGAAGGGGTCCCAACCGCGCAGGTCCATTTGGCATCCTGCAACCACTGGCCGACGGTTTGAAATTGTTTTTCAAGGAAGAAATTATTCCAAATACCTCAAGCAAATTCCTATTTGTACTTGGTCCCTGCCTGGCCATGCTCACCGCAATGATGACCTGCGCTGTGATTCCCTGGGGTAATCACGTGGAATTATTTGGCAGGAAAATAGACCTGCAGGTTGCGGATATTAATATCGGGATCCTTTTTGTGTTTGGCGTGGTGAGCATGGGTGTTTATGGGATTATGATCGGTGGCTGGGCGTCCAACAACAAATTCTCATTGCTTGCTGCCTTACGCGGCGCCTCCCAGGTGATCTCTTATGAATTGCCGATGGGAATCTCGCTGATTGCACTCCTGATGCTTACCGGGACACTGAGCATGCGCTCCATAGTTGATCAGCAGATTCAAAGCGGCATTTGGAACATTGTTTATCAGCCACTGGGCTTCCTGATTTTCCTGGTATGTGCTTTTGCAGAATGCAACCGCACACCGTTTGACCTGCCTGAAGCCGAGAACGAATTGAATTTTGGATACCACCAGGAATATTCGTCTATGAAATTGGGTTTTTATCTTTTTGCTGAATACATCAATATGTTTATCAGCAGTGTGATCATGGCTACCCTCTTTTTTGGTGGATACGACATGCCATTTGTTAACGAAGCCAGTCTTTCTCCGAATGTAGCGGCGGTGATTGGCGGGATTGCACTGATGGCAAAAGCGGCATTCTTCATCTTCCTGTTTATGTGGGTTCGTTGGACGATCCCTCGTTTTCGTTATGACCAACTGATGAACCTGGGGTGGAAAAGCCTGTTACCGCTTTCCCTCCTGAACATGCTGATTACCGGCGCTATTGTATTGCTGAAGCAGAATAACTGGAAATTCTAAGCGCAGAATTAGTTGGCAGGTTGGGCAGAGAAAAATACTTTTGCGAACTCATTCAGACCCTGGGTCATGAATGAAAAATAAAGCATATGGATTCATTAACAAAGAGGTCAAAGCAGGTGGAAAGAAAGCCTATGAGCTTGCTGGAGAGGCTTTACCTCTGGAATATATTAAAGGGTATGATGATCACCTTTAGCCACATCTTTAGGAAGAAGGCGACCATCAATTATCCCGAACAAAAGCGTCCATTCAGTCCGGTATTTCGTGGGCTGCAGGTGTTGAACCGCGACGAGGAAGGACGTGAGCGTTGCACGGCTTGCGGACTTTGCGCCGTTGCCTGTCCTGCCGAGGCTATTACCATGGAAGCAGCCGAGAGAAAGCCAGGTGAGGAGAATTTGTATCGCGAAGAAAAGTATGCTGCGCGCTATGAGATCAATATGTTGCGTTGCATTTTCTGTGGGTACTGTGAAGAGGCATGTCCGAAGGATGCAATCTATTTGAGCGAAACTTTTGCTCCTGCCAATTATCAGCGCAAGGGCTTTATCTATGGCAAAGAGGAATTATTGATACCTAATCCGCTTACTCAACCCGAAGAATACGCAAAGGCGAAGGGATTGAAAGAGGCGAGGGGTAAACACTGATTCCCTAGAACCAATAACTACTAATGAGCATCACTGCCGTCCTGTTTTTCTTTCTGTCTGCGCTGGCGCTGGGTAGCGCGCTGATGGTGATCTTCAGCAAAAATCCCGTGCACAGCGTGCTTTGGCTCATCGCTACGTTCTTCGCCATTTCAGGACATTATATTCTTCTCAACGCGCAGTTTCTTGCTATTGTAAACCTGATTGTATATGCAGGCGCCATCATGGTGCTGTTCCTGTTTGTAATTATGCTCATGAATCTGAATGCCGATACCGAACCCCAAAAAAACAAATGGCTAAAGATGGCCGGCGCGGTTGCCGGTGGATGCTTGTTGCTGGTATTGGTAGGCGCACTGAGAGATACGGAGATCAGGACCCATGCCGTGCAGATGAAGGATGGAAACATTGGATTGATTCATAATCTTGGAATGGTTTTGTTCAAGGAGTATGTGATTCCCTTTGAAATCAGCAGTGTGTTGTTTTTGAGTGCAATGGTGGGAGCGGTGGTGATTGGGAAGAAAGGGGACTGACAATTAAAAAGTAAAAAGTAAAAAGTAAAAAGTGTCAGGCCGCGGCAACCGCGACGACATAAAATTTTGAATTTTGACTTTTAACTTTTGAAATAATTCTATGCCTATCAACTATTATATTTTCCTGGCAGTCGCTCTCTTTTGCATCGGCGTTGTGGGTGTATTGACCCGTCGCAATGCCATTATCATATTTATGTGCATTGAGCTGATGTTAAATGCCGTGAACCTGTTACTGATCGCATTTTCAAAAATGCATCACCTTTCAGCCCTTGCACTTGATGCACAAACGAAGGCAGGCACGGAAGCTCAGCTTTTTGTTTTTTTCATCATGGTGGTAGCTGCGGCAGAGGTAAGCGTGGGCCTGGCTATTATTGTGATGATGTACCGGAACATTCATTCGGTTGATGTCAATTTCTTAAACAGATTGAAACACTAAGGTTAGCTGCATTCAATAACATGAACAACCTGGTATATTTAGTTCCCTTATTGCCACTCGCCGGATTCCTCATTAACGGATTGGGCCGAAACTTCCTGAGTAAACCATTGGTCAGTTTGATTGGTTGTGGCGTGATCCTGGGTTCTTTCGTCATTAGCCTGGTATTGTTTTTCGATGTGAAGTCAGGCCACAATACCCTTGCGAATGCTTTTGAATTTATCCGGGTTGGTAAGCTCTCCATCCCATTCGCATTCCAGATCGATCCGCTTTCATCACTCTTTCTACTCATCATTACAGGCGTAGGCTTCCTGATACACGTTTATTCAACGGCCTATATGAAGGAAGAAGCCGAGCCGCACTTCGCCAGGTATTTTTCTTACCTGAACCTCTTTGTGTTTTCGATGTTGCTGTTGGTCATGGGTGCGAACTATGTGATTATGTTTATCGGTTGGGAAGGTGTAGGGCTTTGTTCTTATTTGCTAATCGGTTATTGGTTCAGGAATACGGAATACAACAACGCGGCGAAGAAGGCTTTCGTGATGAACCGAATCGGCGACCTGGGGTTTCTGCTCGCCATCTTTTGGATGATCCAATATTTCGGTTCCGCCGATTTTGCGCAAGTATTTTCAAAGGCGGGAATCATGCCTTCAAATGACAAAGTGTTGGTGGGAATCACCTTGCTGCTCTTCGTTGGCGCCACGGGTAAATCGGCCCAGATTCCACTCTATACCTGGTTGCCCGATGCGATGGCGGGTCCAACACCGGTATCTGCACTCATCCATGCTGCAACCATGGTGACCGCCGGCATCTATATGATTGCAAGAAGCAACCTGCTATATACACTGGCACCTACCAGCCAGGGTGTGGTAGCCATCGTTGGCCTCACGACGGCGATACTTGCGGCTACGATTGCCCTGAAGCAAAATGATATTAAGAAAGTGCTGGCCTATTCTACGGTTAGCCAGCTGGGTTATATGTTTCTCGGCTTGGGCGTGGGTGCATACACCGGCGCTGTATTCCACGTGATGACACACGCGTTTTTCAAGGCACTTCTCTTCCTTGGAGCAGGTTCCGTCATTCACGCCATGCACCACGAACAAGACATCCGGAAGATGGGTGGGCTGTCGAAATGGCTTCCAATTACACACATCACTTTCCTCCTGGGCTGTCTTGCAATTGCCGGAATCCCGCCGTTCAGTGGTTTCTTTTCAAAGGATGAAATTTTAAATGCTGCGTTTGAAAAAAATCCGGTGCTGTACTATGTGGGTCTCGGGGGAGCATTGATGACAGCTTACTATATGTTTAGATTGTATGCAATGACCTTCAGGGGAAAATTCAGGGGGACGCACGAACAGGAACATCACCTGCACGAAAGCCCGGCCCCCATCACGATGCCGCTGATCGTTCTCGCATTCCTCGCCGTGGTTGGCGGATTCCTGGGTATACCGGAGATTTTCGCGAAGGATGCGCACTGGCTTGAACACTTTTTATCACCCGTTTTTGCTGCGTCAACGGAAAGGGCAAAACACGAACCCATGCCACACAGCACGGAGTGGACATTGCTGGCTGTAAGCGTAGTCCTGATTCTCGCTTCGGTAGTTTGGGCATGGAATAAATTTTCACGTTACGAGGACAAGGGTATCGAAGAAACAGGATTTGGAAAAATTTTGGCCAACAAGTGGTATGTGGATGAATTGTATGACGCCATCGTCAACAAGCCCCTTCGTGCGATTTCTGTTTTCCTCAATAACGTGGTTGAAAAATCTGCGATCGATGGCATCGTGAATGGTTTTGGTCGCGTGGTGAATTACGGCAGCCGCCAGCTCCGCCTCTTGCAGAGCGGCCAGGTGGGTTCCTATATATTATTGATGGTGATTGCGTCTGTGGTATTCTTCATCATTCAACTGTTCATGAAATAGATTATGGATCCGAATAATGTCATTGTTACATTTCCTGAATTGTTGATCTGGCTTCCGCTGGCCGGCGGAATTATCTCATTTATGCTGAAGGATGAGAAGGCAAAAAGCTGGGCTTTGCTTTCTTCAATCATCACTTTTGCAGTCTCACTTGCCTGTCTTTATTTTTCAACCAACGAATGGATTCCACTGCAAAGAGTAAGCTATGTGTGGCTTCCAAGCCTGGGCAGCAGTTTCTCATTACAAACTGACGGACTTAGCAGGCTGTTGTGCCTTTTAAACGCGCTCGCATTTCCCATCGCATTCGTCGCAACGTATAACACTCACTACCAGAAATCAAATGCATTCTATGGGTTGATGCTGTTGATGCAAAGCGGACTCATGGGGGTATTCTGTACCATGGATGCGCTGGCATTCTACTTTTTCTGGGAACTTGCCCTGATCCCGGCATATTTCCTCTGTTCAATCTGGGGAGGCGAGAAAAGAATTGCTGCCACCTTCAAATTCTTCATTTACACTTTTGTTGGTTCACTGTTCCTGTTGGTAGGAATTATTTATGTGTACTTCCATACACCCAATCATTCATTTGCCCTCACTGCATTTTATTCGGCAAACCTGACGCCCGCACAACAGAACCTGGCCTTCTGGCTTTTCTTCGTCGCGTTTGCGATCAAGATGCCCATCTTTCCGCTTCACACCTGGCAACCCGACACCTATGAACAATCGCCCACGGCAGTTACTATGATCTTAAGTGGAGTGATGGTAAAAATGGGCATTTATGCATTGCTTCGATGGCTGTTACCTGTGTTTCCTGAGGCGGTAAAACATTTTGATAAATTGATTATTATACTCAGCGTGGTTGGAATGCTTTATGCATCCTGCATTGCTATTGTTCAGGATGACCTTAAACGCCTGGTTGCGTATTCTTCCATTGCACATATCGGACTCATGAGTGCGGCCGTATTCTCACTGAACATGACAAGCCTGCAAGGTGTGGCGATTCAGATGTTCAACCACGGCATCAACATTATCGGCATGTGGGTGGTGGTGGAATTAATAGAACGACAACTGGGTACACGGAAAATTTCGGCCCTGGGCGGACTGGCACAAAAAGCGCCGGTTCTTGCCATTCTGCTGGTTGTTGTGGCCCTCGCGAATATTGCTTTGCCGCTTACCAACGCCTTCGTTGGAGAATTCCTGATGTTTAATGGATTGTTCCAATTTAATAAATGGTATACTGCTTTTGCAGGGTTGAGCATCATCCTTGCGGCTGTTTATACTCTAAATATGATTCAGCGGGTTTTTTATGGAGAGACAAATGCGGTTACAGAAAAATGGAATTCGCTTGCCAAAAATGAAGCGATCATTCTTTCCGTGGTCGTGGTGTTGATCTTCATGGTGGGTGTTTTCCCCAAGCCCTTGTTCGACCTGACGCGTGATACAGTTACTTCCATCATGGTATTGACAGGTTCGGCCATAAAATAAGGAAGCAAAAATTATGAATGCAATTCTCTTTTCTGCCGTTTGGGGCGTGGTGATGATGTTCGGTGGATTGATCATGAAGAAAAAGTCCAGTCCGAAATGGCTTGCCATTGTAGGGGTGTCCCTTCTACTGTTATTGAACTGGCTGGAATTCCTGGGTATTTGGGCGATAAACATCGATACCCGCGATATGCTTGAATTCAACGGTTTTGGACTTGTGTTCAATTCAGTTGCATTTGCATGTACGCTCGTCTATTTCTTATTGTCGGGCGAAGACTTTGAAAAGGTTGGAGAACATGTTGCTGAGTATTTTGCATTGGTCTTTTTTGTGCTTTGTGGTGTGGCAATCGTATCGTCTTTCAAAACCTTGTTGATGCTTTTCCTGGGCATCGAAATCATTTCGATCCCACTTTATATTCTAGCCGGAAGCGACAAACGGAATCTGAAAAGCAATGAAGCCGCCCTGAAATATTTCCTGATGGGCTCTTTTTCAACGGGCGTTATGCTGATGGGCATTGCATTTCTATATGGAGCCACGGGGAGTTTTTCAATTACAGGAATGAATTTGGGTAGCGGTCCACTTACGCCCATGGTTACCGTTGGGCTGGTGATGCTGATGATCTCGATGGCCTTCAAGGTCTCTGCCGCTCCTTTCCACTTCTGGACGCCTGATGTCTATGATGGCTCTCCTACTGTATTTACTTCCTTCATGGCGACCATTGTAAAGGTGGCTGCCTTCATTGGTTTCATCCGGTTATTCGATAACGCATTTGGCAAAATGCATGAGCAATGGCAGTTACTCATTGCCGTTATTACCGCTTCCACTTTATTGATAGGAAATATAACTGCGGTATTCCAGCAGAGTGTAAAACGCATGCTTGCGTATTCAAGCATCGCGCAAGCGGGTTTTATGATGTTCGGACTTTTTGCCTTGAATACATGGTCGAGAGAAGGCTTCATTTTGTATGCAGCAGCATACAGTTTGGCAACCATTGGAATTTTTGCCATCCTCATCAAGATGAAGGATTATACGTTTGATGGGTTCAATGGACTTGCCCGGCAGGAGCCCTTGTTGGCTTTGCTCGCGACCATCTTCCTGTTTTCACTGGCGGGAATTCCGCTAACAGCCGGTTTCTTTTCAAAATATTATATGCTGATGGCAGCCGTTCGCGATGGCAGGTATTTCTGGCTGGTCATTTTTGCAATTTTGATGGCGGCAGTTAGCGTCTATTATTACTTCAGGGTCATCCAGGCGATGTATTTCAAGGATGGAAATCCGGAGGTGAGCGCTGTTTCCGGCAGTTTCAAGACCATGTTGCTGGTGGCGGCTCTGCTGGTGATTGTCCTGGGCATCTACCCCCAGATGCTGATCGACCTGATCTATCATTAAGACTGACTGGTGGCCATTCATCCCTTGTCTTTGGCGGGCTGCAAATTATCGCTAATTTTAGGAAGATATAATTACATATGAAGCTCCTGGACACTATTGCTATAGCCTTTAGAACAATCAGAGGTAACAAGTTGCGTACCGGTATTACGGTGGCCATTATTGCATTTGGCATCATGGCCCTGGTAGGAATCATTACGGCAATTGAAGCCATGAATGCGAGCCTTCGTGAAAGCTTTGCCACCATGGGCGCTAACGCCTTCAGCATTCGATTCAGGGAGCGGCAGATGCGTTTTAGTTCCGATGCTATAGAAAAAAAGGACAAGCGCAAGCTCAAGGAAAAGAAATCCAACATGGGCAGGATGATTACCTATCAGCAGGCCCGGGAGTTTAAGTCGAGGTTTGAATTTCCTGGTTCGAAAACCAGTGTTGGCGTGTTTGGCGGTGGCGGATATACCGTTAAGTTTGAAAACCTGAAGACCAACCCCCAGGTACGTGTGCAGGGTGGTGATGAAAATTACCTGGAGTTGAATGGATATGAAATTGAGAGCGGCAGAAATTTCAATAATCTTGACGTGGAAAGTGGTCGCAGTGTATGTGTACTGGGGCATGATATTAGCGAAAAACTATTCGGAACAAAGTCGGAACGAGCCATTGAAAAGATAGTTTCGGTTAATGGTGATCGTTATAGAGTCATCGGTGTAACGAAGTCAAAAGGATCCAGTGCCCTGATGAGGGCTGATGCCGTGGTTTTTGCCACATACAAGAATGTAAGACGGGTCTTTGTCACCGAAAACAATTCCTTCTACATCGGTGTGATGGTGCCGGATATGCGGCAGATGGATGCCGCCATCGGCGAAGCCGAATCTACCTTCAGGCCCATCCGAAATCTGAATACCACGGAAGCCAGCAATTTCTACATCGATAAGAGCGATAGCCTCGCTGAGACTTTTATCAAATTATTGAGCACCATTTCCAGCGCCGCAGGCGCGATCGGTTTGATTACGTTGATCGGGGCGGCCATTGGTTTGATGAATATCATGCTGGTGGCGGTTTCAGAACGAACAAAGGAAGTGGGATTAATCAAGGCGATTGGCGGCACCAAGAGCAATGTGCGCAGGCAGTTCCTGTTCGAGTCCCTGATCATCAGTTTGTTGGGTGCCCTGTTCGGAATTATCGCCGGTGTATTGGTTGGCAACCTCGTTGGTTCCCTGATGGATACAGGATTTTTTGTACCCTGGAGATGGGTGACTTATGGAATCTTGATTTGCTCGGCGGTTGGACTGGTTGCGGGTGTTTATCCGGCGTGGAAGGCGTCGAAATTGGATCCGATTGTGGCTTTGAGGTACGAATGATTTTGGATTGTGGATTGTGGATTGTAGATGTAGCGGTTAAGAAAAGAGATGATTTTAATGAATAAGGGGCTGAATTTTCAGCCCCTTTGTTTTTTCAACCATCAACAATCCACAATCCAAAATCTATACTCACTTCGGATCAAGGATTTTGTCAATTCTGTCCGCCACATCCAACAAATGATACCTCGACATCCGATCCGGGAATGAAGGAATTGCAGCCCTGATCTCTGTTCTGAGCGCTCTCAATGTACCCTTCGCCACGGATGGAATATCAGATTTCCTGGGATCAGGAGCAGGCGGGCCAAAGGTGATCAAAAAGCCCCCGGATGCCGGTGCAGGCGTGGTGCTAACCATCGAACCGAGTCTTTCCACAAATGATTTTTGTAAGTTCCTCCTGTAGTTGTCAATCGGTTTCTTTGACACCAATTCAGTCCAGAGTCCCTTTTTCAGGTCATCAAAATATTCGTCGATACGATAAGAATTCGCATCGCGGTTGTTTGATGATATCAGGCGCTGCAATCTTGTATTGGCCAAAAGGCTGGCGAGCACGTTATCTTGCAGGGTGCTGATTCGGTCGCCATTGGGAGAGGTAATCTTATCCAGGATGCTTTTATTCAACAACCAGGTTGGCGTTTCAAATACATTCTTCTGCAAATAATTCAACGCGTCTTTTTGTTTGGTTTTTGAAACAGGTGTGTACACGTTTCCTTCCTGGTCGGTGGTTTTGTTATCTGTGTAAATGCCTCCGATATTCATCACCACATGAAAACTATAGCGCTGGAATTGTGTAACCAATTCGCCGTAGAGTTCGCTGAGGTTTTTGTAATCCTCGCCTTTTTCGTTTACCCAAGACGGTAATTGTGGCAATATCCATTTCAAATTCTTCAGTCCATACTCGCTCGCTTTAACGGAATTATCACTCAGGTCCTCCGTTTGTGCGCGTGCATCCTGGCCATCGGCATCCAGGAAACGAAGCCTTGAGTTGGTAGTCCTTGCTTTCACCCATTCGTTAAGTATGGATTTTTCTTCATCTTCCGTCTTATCATAGATCGGTTTGTAACCCCACTCAATCGCCCATTTATCGTAGTCGCCGATACGGGGATAAAGTCCCATGGGCGAAACGTGATCTTCGGGTTGTGCCACATAATTGAATCGTGCATAGTCCATGATGGAGGGTGTGTGGCCATTTGCCTCAACCCATGCCCTGTCACGAAGCTTCTCAACGGGCACGGCAGAAGAAGACCCCATGTTGTGCGGCAAGCCGAGTGTATGGCCAACCTCATGGCTGGATACAAAGCGAATGAGGGTACCCATCAATTCGTCATCGAATTTGGCTTTACGGGCGCGGGGATCGCTGGGTGATGCCTGGATGAGATACCAGTTGCGAAGCAGGGTCATCACATTGTGATACCAGTTGATGTGTGACTCCAGGATTTCACCGCTACGGGGATCATGAATATGCGGACCAGATGCGTTCGGAATATCAGATGGTTTGTATACGATGGCTGAATTGCGTGCATCTTCCAGGCTCCAGGTGGAATCTTCCTGGGGGGTGGGCGCCACCTTGGCCACAATTGCATTCTTAAATCCTGCCTTTTCGAAAGCTACCTGCCAATCGTTAACACCCTGGATCAGGTAAGGAATCCATTTTTTGGGCGTTGCCGGATCGATATAGTAAATAATGGGTTTCTTGGGTTCCACCAATTCGCCCCTTTTGAATTTCTCAATATCCTCATCACGCGGTTCGAGCCTCCAGCGGGTAATAATGCTAATATCTTTCACGCCCTGGGGATTGGCATCGAAATCGGTGTACTCAGTGGTAAAATATGACACGCGCTCGTCGAAATACCTGGCGTGCATGGGGACCTTCGGAAGTATGATCACCGAAGTATTCAGTTCAAAGGTCGCATTACCTGTAGGACCCGATGGTGGAGCGCCAGGGAGGGAGGGTCCGCCAGATTTTGAATAGGTCTTAACCGTCTTGATTTCTGTGTTAATCGGATAGCTCTTCACATCCATGATGTAAGATTTATCTGATTGCAGCGCTCCCAGCCTCAGAGCTGACTTAATACCACTCTGAAAGAAGAGAATGTCGTTATCACCATTCATGTAGTCCGTGAAGTCCAGCACAGTACCTGTTGTATCCCTGTTGAAGGCTTTGATTTCGAAAGAAGCGGCAATGGGCTGAATGTTTGAATTCATTACAGCACGGTACATGGGTTTGGTACTATCCTTGGCGTAGGTATTGTAGGAGATGTTCCGCATATAGATCCTGTTATTGGGACCTTTTTCGAAGCGGATCACATTTTCATTGATTTCGTCACCTGCGAAGCCCAGAAATCCAGCTCGTGTATCAGCAGCGGATTTCGATATCCTGCCCACCACAAGGACGTCTCTCCCGAGGAGGGAATCCGGTATTTCAAAATACCATTTGTCTTCAACCTTATGAATGGTGAACAGACCTTTGCGGGTAACAGCTTTATCGGTAATTACATCTTTAAATGCTTTAGGTCCGGGTCTGCTGGGAGAAGTGGGCGTATTACCATTTGCTGAAGGTACGGTTGCGGAGACGGGTTGGCTGGTGACCGGTTTTTTTTCCTGAGCACGGGCACTTAGCAATCCTCCGCACAACAAAACAACAGGTAGGATTGCTTTGTTGAACAAGGGAGTTTTGAGCATGTTGTTAATTTTATTAAACGGTGAAATTAAGGAATAACAGCATTCCGAAAATCGATTTACATCAAAGGAAACTGTTAAGGTTGAAAGGCTGAGTGGGAACTCAAAATTGCCTGTTACACTGGATTTAAGCGGTATTCAAGCTTTCAAAAAATAAAACGCTTAAGTTGTTCCAATTCATAAATTTATTATCTTGTGCAACCCATTAAATTTTTTCGCTCCCTACGTGTTTTTTATACACATTTTTGTGTAGAATTGCGCAAGCTATCAAACCTACATCTAACTTGTAATTATTAAAATCAAAAAAACAAAGTCATGGCTGAAACAAAACCAACTGCAACTGTAACGGCGAGGTCGACTACCTCAGTGCAACCTGCGAAAAAGAGCAACATGATTTCCTGGATTGCGCCCGTTGCCTGCCTACTTGGAGGATTTATAATTTGGCGTTTTATTTTGGGTAGCGCTAGCAATTTTGAGCATCCCGATCCCGCCGGCGGCTTCTGGCCTAACCACCATGGCCCTAAAGGAGGTTTGGTGAAAATGTATGAAGGGGGTATCATCGTACCCATCCTGATTGGCGCTTTCCTTACCGTAGTTGTTTTTGTTATTGAAAGGTTTCTTACCATTTCAAAAGCCACCGGAAGGGGCAATATTGCTGAATTTATTCGTAAGGTTCAATATCACCTTGCCAATAAGAATGTTGATGCAGCCCTCGCAGAATGCGATAAGCAACAAGGCTCTGTTGGCAATGTGATGAAGGCTGGACTGCGCAAATACAAGGAAATGATTGGTAACAGCGAGTTGGAAACCGAACAGAAGGTGGTGGCCATCCAGAGTGAAGTGGAAGAAGCCACGGCCCTGGAACTACCCATGCTGGAAAAGAACCTGGTATTCCTTTCAACCATCGCGTCTGTTGCAACCCTGCTTGGTCTTTTGGGAACGGTAATGGGAATGATCCGTTCATTCTCTAAGCTCGGTGATGAAGGTGGTGGTGAGGCTGCGCGCGAGCTTTCTCAAGGTATCTCAGAAGCCCTATACAACACTGCCTTGGGTATTGGTACCTCGGCGGTAGCCATTATCATGTATAACGTATTTACGACCAGGATCGACGCTATTACATACGGAATTGACGAGAGCGGATTTACACTTACACAAAGCTTTGCCTCCCTCTACAAATAGGGTGAAAAGTATGTGGAAATTGGCAAGTTTTGCATCTAATTGAGTAATTAACAAATCTTCATCATGCCAAAAGTCAAGTTACCGCGAAAGAGTACCAATATAGACATGACGGCGATGTGCGACGTGGCTTTTCTGCTTTTGTCGTTTTTCATACTTACCACCAAATTTAAGCCGGCTGAAGCGCTCACAGTTGTGACGCCAAATTCAGTTTCGGCCAAGATTGCACCACAAAAGGATGCAGTTTTGATTACTATAGACAAGGGGGGGAAAGTATACTTTTCAGTTTCTGATGTGAATTCAGCTGAGAAGAAGACAATACTGGAAACCGTTAACTCGAGTCGAAACCTGGGTTTGACCCCGAATGAAATCGGTGCTTTTGCAAAGAACCCAACAGGTTATATTGGTGTTCCCTTTTCGCAGCTTAAATCATACCTGGGGAAATCGGCCGAAGAACTGAAGAGCGTAGTGCTGCCTGGTATTCCCACATTGGATACACTGAATAATGAACTCACAGAATGGATGAGAGCCGCTCAAACGGCCTTTGCGGGAACCAAGATGGAACTCCTGGTAAAAGGAGATAATGATGCCAAGTATCCGGCATTCAAGAGTGTTATAGACGCATTCAAGAAGAATGATCTGCTGAAATTTCAGATGATCACGAATCCGGAAGGTGTTCCCCCGGGGACTGAATTGTACAAGAAAAACCTTAATCCCGCTCCTGCAGCGCCTTAAGGATTGTTAACGCAAAAAATGCTTTGTTATGGCAGAAATGGATACCTCGTCGGGTGGTGGGCATAAAAAAGGACCGGGCGTCAAAAAAGGGAAGAAATTGTCAACCAGGGTGGATCTCACTCCCATGGTGGACCTTGGCTTTCTCCTGATCACTTTTTTCATTTTCACAACAACCATGAGCCAGCCGACGGCCATGAAACTCTTCCTGCCCAAGGATACGGAAAAGCCAGAGGACCAGAACAAAATCAAGGCCTCAGGTGCGCTTACCCTGATGTTGGGCAAGAACGATGTCGTTTATTATTACGAAGGAGAATTGGCGCCCGATGCGTCAAACTTCAAGAGTACGAATTTTAAGGAGGTAAGGGATGTGATCATCAACAAGAAAAAATCCACGGATCCTAAAGATTTCGTGGTGGTGATCAAACCCAATAAGGATGCCACGTATAAGAACACGGTAGATATGCTGGATGAGATGCTGATCAATGACATCAAGCGTTATGCCCTCGTGGATATCGCTGATGTGGAAATGCAGCTAATCCAAAAGACTGAAGGCTCCTCTCCAACAAAATAGTTGAACTGACCGTGTGGAATGCAAAGAATTTTGAATCTATCTAAAAAGTCATAAAGATGGACGTAAACAAAATATTGAGCGCCGACATACTCGACATCATCTTCGAAGGAAGGAATAAGACGTATGGCGCTTATGAATTGCGCAAGACCTATAACCACAGGCTGCGGAATGCGCTTCTGGCAACGGCCGCTTTGTGTCTGCTGCTTTTTCTGGGTTCCATCCTGGCTAATACCATCGGTAGTGGTAAGGATAAGAAAATGAATGTCCAAGACGTTCAACTGGAAGAGGTTAAGCAGGAAGAAAAGAAGAACGAGCCACCGCCTCCGCCCCCGCCTCCCAAAGTGGAGCCACCCAAGGTGGAAATGGCCAAGTTCACACCTCCTAAGATTGTAAAGGATGAAGAAGTGAAGGAGGATGAGAAGCCCCCGGAAGTAGAAAAACTGGAAGATACCAAGATTGGTACCGTTAACCAGGAAGGTGTGAAAGATGAGGGTATCGTTGCTCCACCTGTTGAAGACAAGGGTGGTGTGGTTGAGGCGCCGAAGGAAGATGAAGACAAGGTGTTTACCAAGGTGGAAGTGGAAGCTGCTTTCCCCGGTGGTGACGGAGCCTGGAAGAAATTCATCGAGCGCGAAATCAGCAAGAACATTGATGAATTACAGGAAGCTGGTCAGGCCGGTTCCTGCGTTGTTCAGTTCGTGGTGGATAAAGAAGGAAATGTGAGTGATGTGGAAGCGCTGACGATGAAGGGAACCAAGCTTGCAGAAGTTTGCGTGAACGCCATTAAACGCGGTCCAAAATGGACACCCGCGGTTCAGAATGGTCGTAACGTAAAGGCCTACCGTAAGCAGCCGGTAAGCTTCGTGATTGAAGAGCAATAAGCAAGTTTATAAATGAGATTCAAAAAATCCCCTTCGCATTGCGAAGGGGATTTTTTTTAGATTCAAGATTCAAGATTCAGTATCTAAGCCCTCCCATGAATCTTGAATCTTGAATTCTGAATCCCTTGTGGATTTACACTTCTTCCTCATCTTCTATGAAAACAATCTTATGGCTGAAATTAACTCAAACTCTTCACGTGATCCTGGAAGAGTGCACAAAACAATTCGGGTGGATCTTACGCCCATGGTAGATCTTGGATTCCTGCTCATCAGCTTTTTCATTTTTACAACACAGATCAACAAGCCGGTGGGAATGAAATTATATCTGCCTGCGGACTCAAACGATTCCACGACTGCTAAAAAATCGATGACACTGACACTAATGCCTACTGCACAAAACAAGATATTTGTTTATGAGGGATTGGCAGTTGAAAACGAGCACGCTTCTCTTTATACTTCTGATCACCTCAATGAACTCCGGCTCCGGATCATCCGCAAACGGGAGATGGTGCGAAAAATGACAGGCAAGCCTTCAGATATGCTCGTATTGATCAAGCCCGACAAGGATTGCAGTTATCAAACCCTGGTGGATTTGCTTGATGAAATGACGATCAACGATATCACGCGATATGCAATTGAAAACAGGGATGTTTATGATGAGAAACTCGTACTGAAACCGGGTATTTAATTCCAGACGCTATTCACCAGGTATTATAATTATGGCGCCCCGCCGCAGGCGGGGCGCCATAATATTTTGCAATTTTTCGAAAACTTCGTGAACGATTTAGGAGAAAAATTGCTCGGAAACGATTTTTCCATCTTTAACATGATAAACGCCAAGCTCATTCATCTTCTTGCGTTCTCCGCCCTTGGGCGTGAAGTCCATGGACATGCGGACAGCAAAATAATCACCAGCCACTACCGGCTTTTCGCAATTTCCACCGTGCATGGATTCAATGATTTCATTCCATTTTTTTCCTTTTTCTTCGATCTCTTTCATTCCCCTTGCTTTTTTCCAATCGGAGCCGGGAGGTTCTTCGCTGGTGGCTTCCGTGCTGTAAAGCTCACTGTAGATTTTCTTGTAGTCATTCTTTTGCATGTAATCATAAAACTTTGAAGCGATTTCTTCTGTTTTCATGACTGTATCTTTTTAGGTTAGAAAATGTTGATTGACTTAGATAGAAATCAATAGCAATTTTCGTCCCAAAAAAAGGAATAACGGTACTATGGTATTTCGGTATGACGGAATTGGTTTTGAACCCATTAATACCGCAATACCGTAATACCGCAAAACCGCCTACTCCGATCTTAAACTCTTAACCGGATTTGCCAACGCCGCCCTGATCGCCTGAAAACTGGTGGTGAGAATGGCGATGAGTAAGGCAAGTGCACCCGCAATCACAAATACCCACCAGCCAATACTAATACGGAATGCAAATTCCTGTAACCATTTATTCATCGTCCACCAGGCGATGGGAAAAGCTACCAACGCCGCAATGAATACCAGCTTTACAAAATCCCTGGATAGCATGGTAACGATGGTAGGGATGTTTGCACCCAGCACTTTGCGGATGCCGATTTCCTTAGTCCGCTGTTCGGCGGCATATGTTACCAGGCCAAACAAACCTAAACATGCAATGAAAATGGCGAAGAGCGCAAATGCCATAAAGAGCCTGCCCGTTTGGTCATCGGCTTTGTAGAGTTTATTGAAATCTTCATCCATGAAAGAATAGTTGAATTGCTGCCCGGGGGCCGCTCCGTTCCATTTGTTGCGCACGCCTTCTACCACTGTGCGAATGTCCTTTGAATTAATTCGAATGGCCACGCCACCATTGTTTGTTCCTAATTGCATCACCAGGGGTTTTATTTTTTCGTGCATGGTACTGAAGTTATAATCCTTCACTACACCAACAATACGATAAGGAATCGACTTGTTGCCCTCGTCGGAAGGACGATAAAGTGTGGCTCTCAACGGCTCTTTGAACCCCAAGGTTTTAACTGCTGCTTCATTCAATACCACAGCGAGAGAATCGGAGGGAAAATCTCTCGAAAAATTCCTTCCCGCAGCCATTTGCATTCCGAGCGTGGGGATATAGTCTTCATCCACCCAAATATTGGCCAGGATAACGGCTTTATCTACAGTCATGGTCGCGTCCGGAAACCATCCATTTTCACTCCTGTCGCTCGTTGTGGGCAAATGTTGTGTGACCGTCACATTTTCAACGCCGCTTAATTTCCGAACCTCTTCCTTGAAGGACTTTGCATTTTTTGCAAGGGGCCAGGTATTGTGAAGCACCATGACCTGGTTTCTATTGTAACCGATGTTTCGATTCCTGATATATTCGAGCTGATTGTAAATGACGATGGTTCCGATAATGAGAACGATAGAAATGCTGTATTGAAAAACCACCAGCGAACTTCGAAGCCAGCTACTTTTGAAACCTTTGGCCAGTTTGCCTTTCAGCACTTCAATGGGCTGGAATGCGGATAGATAAAATGCAGGATAACTGCCGGCAATGCACCCCACAATCAATACCAGCACCAGTGAAACCGGAAGCATCCAGGAGGAGAACATCGCTTTGTAGGGGATTGTTTGTCCCGCGAGCGAGTTGAAAAAGGGTAATAATAATAGGGCTATTAAGATGGCGATAACCAATGAGAAAAGGCTTAACAGTACCGATTCGGTCAGAAATTGAAAAATGAGTTGCGACCGCAATGATCCTACCACTTTTCTTATACCCACTTCTTTTGCGCGGTTGGCAGAACGGGCCGTTGAAAGGTTCATAAAATTAACGCAGGCGATGAGGAGGATGAATGCGGCAATGACTGAAAAAATATAGACGTAGGCAACATCGCCGTTCACCTCAATCTCACCGGATTTGTTCGATTTAAGGTGGATGTCTCTCAAAGGCATTACCTGGTAATTAAATCGATTGCCTTTTCCTTCCAGGTCCTGAATGGAACTGTTGAAATACTGCTGCAATTGTTGTCCGACATATTTTTTGGTTGTTGCATTCAGCATGCTTTGCAATTCTGCCTGCGTAGTGCCGGGTTTAACCAATATATAGGTGTTATGATTATTACTGAGCCATCCGTCCGGGTTCTTATCCCATCTTTCCGCAAACGGTTTGATGAAGTCAAAGTGAAAATGCGACTGCCTGGGAAAGTCTTTGTAAACACCTGTTATTTTCCGTTCCTTTTGATTGTCGGTGTACAGCGATTTTCCAAGCACGGCGGTGCTGTTGAAATATCGTTTGGCTGCGGATTCACTAATAACAATGCTGCTGGGGTCGCTCAATGCGGTATTGGGATCACCTTCGATCATTTCTACGGAGAAAACTTTGAAGAAGGTAGAATCTGCAAACATTGCATTTTGGTCCATCAGGGTTTGATCTCCTTTTTTAATGCTGATGCCGCCCTGGTTGGAGATTCTCACCATTTGCTCAAGTTTTGGATATTCCCTTACCATGGTGGGGCCCATGGGTTCCGGCGTGTTTGCTGCTCTAAATGCAGTATTATTGAAAAACAGGTCGGCGTCAAGGCGATAAATACGGTCTGCGTTTTTATTGAACTGATCGTAACCCAGCTCATTTATCACATATAATACGATAAGCAGGCACACTGCAAGACCCGAGGACAGTCCAATAATATTGATTGCGGAATAGCCCTTATTCTTCCATAGGTTGCGTATGGCAACTTTAAAATAATTCTTCAGCATGAAAGGTTGATTTGAATGGTGAATACGCGGTCCCCACAGTGCTGTGGGGACCGCGACCGTCGTTATCGTCTTGTAGATCTCCTGGTGTGTTACGCTGATTGCAGCACTAATGTTACAGCTGTATCTAAATACCCCAATAGCTTAACTTAGCAGCATGCTTGGAAAGTTATCAGGTTGGGACGATACGATTGTAGCGCTGGCTACTCCACATGGAGTAGGAGCCTTGGGCGTAATTCGATTGAGCGGACCCAGGGCCATAACGATCGCCAATGATCTGTTTCATAGCAAGGACCTCGAAAAGCAGCCTTCGCACACACTTCACGTGGGCTGGCTGAAAGACGGAGATCAAC
>Ga0068871_100000638_pt1 | contig 24082 bp, 23 predicted proteins | sample KBSMisM72_FD_72750 | JGI IMG/M metagenome (GOLD analysis project Ga0068871, IMG submission 72750) | Miscanthus rhizosphere microbial communities from Kellogg Biological Station, Michigan, USA - KBS Miscanthus M7-2 | ecosystem: Host-associated > Plants > Roots > Rhizosphere > Soil ...
CGCGTCAGCGACCGCGACGCCTCGCGCCTCGACCCGCTGCCCGAGGCCGGCGTGCCCGAAGAGCTGCTGCCGCTGGTGCGCCAGGTGAATGCGCTGCTCGCGCGCCTCGCCGTTTCGCTCGATGCCGAGCGCCGCTTCCTGGCCGACGCGGCGCACGAGCTGCGCTCGCCGGTCGCTGCGCTCTCTCTCCAGGCGCAGCTCGCCGAGCGCGCGCACACGGCCTCCGCCCGCTCCGAGGCATTCGGCGAGCTGCGCCGCGGCATCGAGCGCGCGCGGCGCCTGGTGCAGCAGCTGCTTGATTTCGCGCGGCTCGGCTCGGGCTCGGCGATGCAGGCCGCCCGGCGGCAGCTGGATCTTGCCTCGCTTGCGCGCCAGGCGGTCGGCAGCCACGCCGCGCGCGCCGATCGCCTGGGCGTCGACCTCGGCGCCGACGCGCCCGAGCAGGTGACCGTGCACGGCAGCGAGATCGAGCTGCGTTCCGCGCTCGACAACCTGATCGACAACGCGTTGCGCTACGCCCCCCGCGCCAGCGCGGTGACGGTGACGGTACGGCAGGCGAATGGGTGGGCGCAGGCCATCGTGAGCGATGCGGGCCCGGGCATCCCGGTCGCCGAGCGCGACCGCGTCTTCGAGCGCTTCCACCGCGTCGCCGGCGACCCCACGCCGGGTACCGGGCTCGGCCTCGCCATCGTCAAGGCCATCGTCGAGGCGCATGGCGGGCGCATCACGCTCGGTGACGCCGGCGCCGACAGCGCCGGCCGGAAGCCGGGCCTCGAGGCGCGCGTCGAGCTGCCCGCCGGCTAGTGCACCTTCAAGCTTCTTGGAGTCTGGGCCGCTAGCGGCCGGGCGCGGGGCGCTCGTCCGTCGTGGCGCCGGCCGAGGCGTTGCCGCCCAGGCGGCCGGCGTAGCGGCTCTGCGCACTGAGCCTTGCATAGTCGAAATGCGGGAGGCGCAGCGCGTCGGCCGCGCGATAGGGCAGCGGGTACGCACCGGCGCCCGGGCGCACACCCGCATACGGATAGGCGAAAACTTCTCCGCCGGCGCGCTCGACGATCACGCCGCGCGCGCGGCCGTTCTGGTCGAAGATCAGGTCGCTCACCAGGCCGTAGCGCGGCGCATCCTCGAGGCTCGCATAATCGCCGAGCAGCTCATTCGCGCGCCATTCCCTTTGCGCTGCGGGCGGCGCCGCGCCCGTGCGCTCCTTGGGCAGCGAGTACGCTCCGCGCTCGACATCGCCCTGGGAAACCTGCACGAACGCCAGGCGCTCGGCGAACTTGAGCTGATCCCAAGGCACTGCGACATGGCGCCCGATTCCAGGCGCGCCTCCGCGCAGCTCGACCAGCAGCCGGTCGATGTTGTCGTACCGATCGATGAGGATGTCCTTCACCTCGCCGAGCGGCCGGCCGTCCTGGGCGCGCACCGGCGCGCCGATCAGCTCGCGCGCGCTGATTCCGTCGCGGTACAGCGTTGAGGGGTCCCACGCGCCAAGGTCGGCGGCGCATGCAAGCGCCGGCGCGGCGAGCAAGAGGAGGAAAGCGAATCGGCGGCAAACAGCCATGGGGAGCTCCTTTCTCCCGCATGCGCTGCAAGGATCATTCCGCGGAGATCCAGCCTTCGCGACCTTAAGCCTCGCTTAAGCGACTTCCTCGTAGCCTTGTGGCGCTAACCCGGCCGGTGTGCCCGCTGCGCCTCCCCAAAAGTTCGCTCGGGCACGCACGAGGAGGAGGATAGGCCGGGGGCCGGGGCGGATCGCACGGGTCCGCCCCGGCTGCAGTTTTCTCCTTGCAGCGTCAGGCCGACGGCGCGCTCTTCCTTGCCTGGTTGATCGGCAACACCTTGCTGTCCTTCGCCTCGCGCTGCTGGCGGGCGCGCTCGAAAGTCTTGCGGATATCCGTCTCGTGGCTGGGAATGTATTTGAACGACCGGTCCAGGATGCTTTTCATGGCTTGGCTCCTTCCTGCCCGAACCATACCGACGGCGCGTGGCGACGCGCCCGGGCCAACCTGCGCCGCCCGGACTACGCCTTGGGTTCTAGCGGAAAGTCACCTGCAGTCCGAAAAGGATCGTGTCCACGCTCTCCCGGACCTGGGCTGTCTTCGGCCGGTAGCGGTCCCAGTCCGCCCATAAGGCAACGCTTCCGTCGATCTCGAGCTGCACACTGCCGCCGGGCCGTAGCTCGCTCGGCTTTACCCAGCCCAATCCCGTCGTCGAGACGCCGCTCGGCGACAGTGATGGCGGTGCGGGAAGCCTCTCCGCCAGGGAAGCGCTGCCTTTTGCGAGCAGCGCCCACGCGTCGCGGCGTACGTCTTGCAGTAATTGGGAATCGGCAAAGGAGTCAATCGGAAACGCCGCGAAGAGCGATGTCGCCGCGGCCGCAAAGGGTAACCAACGCTGTTGCATGACTGCTCCGGATCACGTTGTCCCTTTCGCGCCCGGGTAGGCCGCACGCAAGTTCGGTGCCTCACCAACCCTTCAGGACGATCTTGCCGATGGTGCTGCCCGATTCGAGCTGGGCGTGCGCCTTGCGCAGGTTGGCGGCATTGATGGGCGAGATCGTCTGCTTCAGCGTTCCCTTCAGCTTGCCGGCGTCGAGCCAGTCGGCAACGTGGTTGAGCAGGTTGTGCTGCTCGATCATGTCGGCGGTCTTGAAGCGCGGACGCGTGAACATCAGCTCGAAGCAGATCGCGGCGCTTTTCGCGCGCACCGCGTCCACCACCAGCGGGTTCTTGTTGCCGACGATGAGCACGATGCCGCCTTGCGGCGCGACGAGGTCGCCCATCGCCGCCCAGTGCTCGTCGACGTCGTTGAAGTTGGCGATGTAGTCGACGAACTTGAGGCCGAGCGCCTCGACCTGCGGCCGCATCGGCTTGCGATGGTCGATCACATGGTCCGCGCCGAGCTCCTTGCACCACGCGATGGTCTCGGGCCGCGACGCGGTGGCGATGACCCTGAGTTTCGCCTGCTTCGCGATCTGGATGCCGATCGAGCCGACCCCGCCCGCGCCGCCGATGATCAGCATGCTGTGGTCGTGCTTGACCTTCAGGCGCTCGAAGAAGCTCTCCCAGGCGGTGATCGCGGTGAGCGGAATCGCGGCGGCCTGCGCGAAGTCGAGCGACTTCGGCTTCTTGCCGACGATGCGCTCGTCGACCAGATGGAACTGGCTGTTGCAGCCGGGCCGCGTCACGTCGCCGGCGTAGTAGACGGCGTCGCCCGGCTTGAACAGCGTGACTTCGTTGCCGGCTTTCTCGACCGTGCCCGCGGCATCCCAGCCGAGCACGCGCGGCGTCGCCGATCCCGCCTGCCTCTGCTTGTAGTCGACGGGATTGACCGAGACCGCCTCCACCTTGACGAGGAGATCGTGTCCCGAGGGCGACGGGACGGGAATGTCGACATCGACCAGCGCGGCGATGTCCTTGCCGGTGTGCGCGACTGCTTTCATGGCTTGTCCAGTAGTGGAAGAAGATCCTCCGGCCGGCCGATGACGGCCTCGGCTTGCCAGGTGCCCGGCCCGGAGTTGTCGGGATGATGGTAGCCCCACTCGACGGCGACCGGCCGCATGGCGGCGGCGCGAGCCGCCTGGATGTCGCGCAGGTCGTCGCCGAGATAGCAGCACGCGGCGGGGGCGAGCTTGAGCCGCTCGGCGGCGAGGAGAAGCGAAGCGGGGTGCGGCTTGAGATGCGGCGTCGAGTCCCCGCCGACCACGCAGGCCGGATCGAGGCCGAGGTGCGCGACGATGCGCTCGGTGAAGCCGAGCGCCTTGTTGGTCACGATGCCCCAGGCAATGCCGCGAGCGTGCAGCTCGGCCAGCAGCGCCTCGATGCCCGGGAAAAGCCGCGTCTCTTCGCAGGTATTCTCGCCGTAGTACTCGAGGAAAGTTTCGCGCAGCCCGTTGTATTCCGCGTCGCCGGGCTTCGCGCCCAGGCCGGCGAACACCAGCCCGCGCGCGCCGGCGGAGGCGAAGGGGCGCAGGCGCTCGATGGGCAGCGGCGCCATGCCTTGCTCGCGTCGAATGCGGTTGACCGCGGCGGCGAGGTCGGGCGCGGTGTCGGCGAGCGTGCCGTCCAGGTCGAAAAGGACCGCCGCGCTCACTCTCGCACGCAGCGCATCAGGTAGTTGACGTCGCAATCGGCTCCCAGGCGGTAAATGCGGCTGAGCGGGTTGTACGTCATGCCGATCAGCTCCTCGGCGCGAAGCTCGGCGGCGCGGCACCAGCGCGACAGCTCGGAAGGCTTGATGAAGCGCGCGTAGTCGTGCGTGCCCTTGGGGAGCAGCTTCAGGACGTATTCGGCGCCGACCACGGCGAACAGGTACGACTTCGGATTGCGATTGATGGTGGAGAAGAACACCCGGCCGCCGGGCTTCACGAGCCGCGCGCACGCGGCGACCATGCTCGCGGGCTCGGGCACGTGCTCGAGCAGCTCCATGCAGGTGACGACGTCGAAGCCGCCGGGCTGCTCCTGCGCCAGGTCCTCGGCGCTTCTCGACTGGTAGGAGATTTCCAGGCCCGACTCGAGCAGGTGCAGCTGCGCCACCTTGAGCGCCTTGTCCGAGAGATCGATGCCGGTCACCCGCGCGCCGAGCCGCGCCATCGCCTCGGCCAGGATGCCGCCGCCGCAGCCGACGTCGAGCACCGACTTGCCTTGCAGGCTCGCGTGCCGGTCGATCCACTCCAGGCGCAGCGGGTTGATCTCGTGCAGCGGCCGGAACTCGCCCTGCGGATCCCACCAGCGGTGGGCCAGGCTGCTGAACTTCTCCAGCTCGGCGGGATCGGCGTTGAGCACGACCCGATTCTAAAAAAGAAAACCCCGCCGAAGCGGGGTTTTGTCTGAGGCGTCGAGCGGGTTAGGGCTTGCGCGTGCCGATGACTTCGATCTCGGTGCGGCGGTCGGGCGCGAGGCACTCGACCAGCTTCTTGTTGCTGCGGTGTTCCTGGCCCATCTTCTTGCACTTGGCGCCGGTCACGGGCTGCTTCTCGCCCTTGCCTTCGGTGTACACGCGGTTCGCTTCGATGCCGCGCGACACGAAGTACGCCTTCACCGCCTCGGCGCGCCGCACCGACAGGCTCTGGTTGTAGGCGTCGCTGCCGATGATGTCGGCGTGGCCGATGGCGATCACGACCTCGAGGTTGATCCCCTTGACCTTGCCTGCGAGGTCGTCGAGCTTCGACTTGCCTTCGGGCTTGATCGACGCGTTGTCGAAGTCGAAGAGCACGTCGGTGGCGAAGGTGACTTTCTCGGCGACGGGCTTGGGCGCGGCGGCTTGCGGAGCCGGCTTCGGCGTCGACGCCGCGGGAGCAGGCGCCGGAGTGGGTGCAGGCGCGGGCGCCGGTGCCGGAGCTTCTTGGGTTGCGCAACCAACGGCGAATCCAAGCGCCGCCAGCCAGAGCCAGGTAGTTCTCTTCACGATGTTCCCTCCCACTTTGTCTGAAAGCTTATTCGGATCAAGTGTCTGCATGATCCTCGAGGGCATTCTGCCACATCCGCCAACGAGTGTCCAAGCCGGAGAACGCTTCGGGCAGCAGGGCGCCCTCGCGGACCAGGCGCTTGCCGCTTATCCAGACGTCGCTCACGTGCTCCCGCCCGGCGGCATACACGAGGTGCGACACCGGGTCGTAGCAGGGCGCGAGCTCGGCAGCGCCAAGGTCCAGCGCGACGAGGTCGGCTGCCTTGCCCGGCTCGATCGAGCCGATCGTCGAGCCCAGGCCCAGGGCAAGCGCGCCGCCGAGCGTCGCGGCGCGCAGCGCCGCATGCGCCGGCAGGGCCTCGGCATCGCCGGCGACCGCCTTGGCGAGGAGGGCGGCGGTGCGCATCTCCTGCATGAGGTCGAGCCGGTTGTTGCTCGCGGCGCCGTCGGTGCCGAGGGCGAGGTTGATGCCGCTTTTCAGCATGGCGTGGGTGCGCGCGAAGCCGCTCGCCAGCTTCAGGTTCGAGGAGGGGCAGTGCGCCACCGAGCAGCCATGCAGGCCAAGGAGCGCGATCTCGGCGTCGTCCAGGTGCACCGCGTGCACGGCGATGAGGTTCGGCGCGACCAGCCCGAGGCGCCGCAGCCGCTCCACCGGCCGCACGCCGTGCTCGGCCATCGAGCGCGCGATCTCGTCCGCCGTCTCGTGCAGGTGGACGTGCACCGGCAGGTCGAGCTCGGCGGCGAGCGTGCCGATCTTGCGGAAGCTCGCGTCGGAGACGGTGTAAGGCGCGTGCGGCGCGAGGCAGAACGAGACGAGGGGCCGGTCGCGCAGGCGGTCGCGAAGCGCCAGGCCCTTGCGCAGATAGTCGTCCGGATCGCTGGCGTAAGGCGTGGGGAACTCGAGCACGATGAGGCCGAGCGCGACGCGCATGCCGGCGGCCGCGGCCGCGTCGTACGACGCCTCCGGGAACATGTACATGTCGTTCATGCAGGTGATCCCGCCGCGCAGCATCTCCGCGCATGCGAGCAGCGTCCCGTCGCGCACGAACTGCGGCGAGACCAGCTTCGCCTCGGCCGGCCAGATGTGATCCTCGAGCCAGCGCATGAGCGGCAGGTCGTCGGAGAGGCCGCGCATGAGCGACATCGCCGCGTGCGTGTGCGCGTTGACCAGGCCCGGAATCAGGACATGGCCGGGGAGCGCTACTTCCTCGGCGCCCGGGAAACGTGCGAGGGCCTGCGCTGCCGGGAGGAGGGCTTCGATGCGGCCGCCGCGAACGGCCACGGCGTGATCTTCGAGCACGGCGCCCGCCGGCTCGACCGGGACCACCCAGCGGGCGCGGATGAGGAGGGGAGCGCTCCCTGCTTCGACGTCCGCGCTAACGCTGGTCTCCTATCTCGGCGAGCCCTGGATCTCGACCACCACGCGGCGGTTGGGCGCGAGGCATTCGATCAGGTCCTTGCGGTTCTTCTGCTCCGGGCAGGACTTGACCGGCTGCGTCTTGCCGAAGCCGAACGTCTCCACGGTCTTCGCGTCGACGCCCTTGGACACCAGGTAGGCGCGCACGGCGTCGGCGCGCTTTTCCGACAGCTTCTGGTTGTACTGCGGCGTGCCGAGGCGATCGGCATGGCCGTTGACGTTGATATAGCGGATCGTCGAGAGCTCCTTCAGCCGCCCGATGACCTCGCGGTCGAGCACGGAGCGCGCGGCGCCGCTGAGCACCGCCTTGTTGAACTCGAAAAGCTCGGTCGAGGCGATGTTCACCACCGCGGGTTTCTTCGGCGCTTCCGGCGCGGGCTTCGCGGCCGCCGGGGCGGGCGTCGCGGCGGGCGCGGGAGCCGGCGTCGGCGCCGGGGCGGGCGCGGGTGCCGGAGCTTCCTGGGTCGCGCAACCGATCAACAGCGAAAGAGCGGCGGCGATCGACGCCGCGGCGAGCGTTACGGTCCTCATTTTTCCCTCCCTTTTTTTGCTTCGCGTACGCGCCAGATTTAAGCACAAAACGCGGCGGTTTTGCGAAGGGAAACCGGCGCTTGCATGATAAAATTTCGCCTCTGTCCTGATGGAAAATTTCGCCAAGGAAACGCTCCCCATCTCCCTCGAAGAGGAGATGCGGCGCTCCTATCTCGATTACGCCATGAGCGTGATCGTCGGGCGCGCCCTGCCCGACGTGCGCGACGGCCTCAAGCCGGTCCACCGCCGCGTCCTTTTCGCCATGCACGAGGCGAACAACGTCTGGAACCGTCCGTACGTGAAATGCGCGCGCATCGTCGGCGACGTGCTGGGCAAGTACCACCCGCACGGCGACAGCGCCACCTATGAGGCGCTGGTGCGCATGGCGCAGGACTTCTCCATGCGCTACATGCTGATCGACGGCCAGGGCAACTTCGGCTCGGTCGACGGCGACTCGGCCGCGGCCTACCGCTATACCGAGTGCCGGCTGGAGAAGATCGCCTCGGAGCTGCTGGCCGACATCGACAAGGAAACCGTCGACTTCGTGCCGAACTACGACGGCAAGGAGCGCGAGCCGAGCGTGCTGCCGACGCGCGCGCCCAACCTGCTGGTCAACGGCTCCTCCGGCATCGCGGTCGGCATGGCCACCAACATCCCGCCGCACAACCTCGGCGAGGTCGTCGACGCCTGCCTGCACATGCTGGCCAATCCGCACTGCGCGATCGAGGAGCTGATCAAGCTGATGCCGGCGCCGGATTTCCCGACATCGGGCTTCATCTACGGGCTCGCCGGCGTGCACGAGGGCTACCGCACCGGCCGCGGCCGCGTGGTGATGCGCGCGCGCACCCATTTCGAGGACATCGGCAAGGGCGACCGCCAGGCGATCATCGTCGACGAGCTGCCCTACCAGGTGAACAAGAAGGCGCTGCTCGAGAAGCTCGCCGAGCTGGTCACCGACAAGCGCCTGGAGGGCGTCTCCGACCTGCGCGATGAATCGGACAAGTCCGGCATGCGCATGGTGATCGAGCTCAAGCGCGGCGAGATCCCGGACGTGGTGCTGAACAACCTGTACAAGATGACGCAGCTGCAGGACGCCTTCCACATGAACATGGTGGCGCTGGTCGACGGCCAGCCCCGCCTGCTCTCGCTGAAGGACCTGATCGAGTCGTTCCTCTCGCACCGGCGCGAGGTGGTGACGCGGCGCACGGTGTTCGACCTGCGCAAGGCGCGCGAACGCGGCCACGTGCTGGAAGGCCTCGCCGTAGCCCTGTCCAACGTGGACGAGGTGATCGCCCTTATCAAGAAGGCGCCCACCCCGGCGGAGGCGAAGCAGGAGCTGATCTCGCGCGTCTGGAAGTCGGAGCTGGTCACAACGCTGGTAGACCGCGCGACGGCCGCGCAATACCGGCCCGAGGGGCTCGCCGCCACCTTCGGCCTGAAGGACGACGGGTATCACCTCTCCGATGCTCAGGCGCAGGCGATCCTCGAGCTGCGCCTGCAGCGCCTGACCGGCCTCGAGCAGGACAAGATCCGCGACGAATACCGCGAGGTGATCGAGGTGATCCGCGACCTGCTCGACATCCTCGCCAAGCCGTCGCGCGTCACGCAGATCATCGCCGACGAGCTGAAGGGCCTGAAGGAGGCGTTCGGCGACAAGCGGCGCAGCGAGATCGTCACCGTGGCCGAGGACATCTCGATCGAGGACCTGATCGCGCCGCAGGACATGGTGGTGACCTTCTCGCACGGCGGCTACGTGAAGTCGCAGCCGCTCACCGAGTACAAGGCCCAGCGCCGCGGCGGCCGCGGCAAGACCGCCACCGCGATGAAGGAAGACGATTTCATCGAGCGGCTGTTCATCGCGCATTCGCACGACTACCTGCTGTGCTTCTCCGACCGCGGCCAGCTGTACTGGCTGAAGGTGTACGAGGTTCCGGCCGGCAGCCGCACGGCGCGCGGCAAGCCGATCGTCAACATGTTCCCGCTCGCAGAGGGCGAGAAGATCACCGCAGTGGTGCCGGTGAAGGAATTCGACGAGAACCACTACGTGTTCATGGCGACCGCGCAGGGCACGGTGAAGAAGACCTCGCTCGCGGAATTCTCGCGCCCGCGGCCGAGCGGCATCATCGCCGTCGGCCTGGACGAGGGCGATTACCTGATCGGCGCCGCGCTCACCGACGGCAAGTACGACGTGATGCTGCTGTCCTCGGAAGGCAAGGCGGTGCGCTTCGAAGAGTCCGAAGTGCGCCCCATGGGCCGCCAGGCGGGCGGCGTGCGCGGCATGCGGCTTGCTGACAAGCAGCGAGTGGTCTGCATGCTAGCCGCCAATGACGAATCCAAATCGGTGCTCACCGCGACCGAGCACGGCTTCGGCAAGCGCACGCCGATCGCCGACTATCCGCGCCATGGGCGCGGCGGCCAGGGCGTGATCGCGATCCAGACCTCGGAGCGCAACGGCTCCCTGGTCGGCGCGGTGCTGGTCGACGACAACGACGAAGTCATGCTGATCTCCACCGGCGGCGTGCTGATCCGCACGTCGGTGGCGCAGATCCGCGAGCAGGGCCGCTCGACGCAGGGCGTCACGCTGATCTCGCTCGACCAGGGCGAGAAGCTCGCCGGCCTGGAGCGCATCGAGGAGCGCGACCTGGGCAACGGCAACGGCAATGGAGGCAACGGCGGGCACGCCGATAACGGCGAGACGCCGACCGACGAGCCGCCATCCCCGGGCGAGCCACCCCCCACCGTCCACTGACCTAGAGATGTCCCGGATCTTCAATTTCAGCGCGGGGCCGGCGATGCTCCCCGCGGAAGTCCTATCCCGCGCCGGCGACGAGATGCTCGACTGGCACGGCACGGGCATGGGCGTGATGGAGATGAGCCATCGCGGCAAGGAATTCATTTCCATCTACGAAGAGGCGGAGCGCGACCTGCGCGGCCTGCTTGGCGTGCCGGCCAATTACAGGATCCTCTTCCTCCAGGGCGGCGCCACGCTGCAATTCGCGCAGATTCCCATGAACCTGCTGCGCGGCAAGGCGAAGGCCGATTACGTCCTCACCGGCGAGTGGTCGAAGAAGGCCATCAAGGAGGCGAAACAGTATTGCGACGTGCACATCGCGGCCTCGTCGGAAGACAAGAACTTCTCCTATGCGCCGAAGCAGTGGAACGTGCGGCCCGAGGCCGCCTACGTTCACTACTGTTCGAACGAGACCATCGGCGGGGTGGAGTATTTTGAAGTTCCGAAAGTGTCCGTTCCTCTCGTGGCGGACGCCTCGTCCCATTTCCTTTCGCGCCCGCTGGACGTTTCGAAGTTCGGCCTGATCTACGCCGGCGCGCAGAAGAACGCCGGGCCGGCCGGGCTGACCTTCGTCATCGTGCGCGACGATCTCATCGGCCAGGCGCAGAAGGGCACCCCATCGGTAATGGACTACAAGGCGCAGGCCGAGGCCGACTCGATGCTCAACACCTGCGCCACCTACTCGATCTATGTCGCGGGCCTGGTGTTCAAATGGCTGAAGCAGCTGGGCGGCTTGCCGGAGATCGAGAAACGCAACATCGCCAAGGCGAAGTTGCTGTACGACTACCTCGACTCGAGCAGCTTCTTCAAGAGCGTGGTCGTGAAGGAAGACCGCTCGCGCATGAACGTGCCGTTCAAGCTCGCCAACGAGGCGCTGGACGGCGAGTTCCTCAAGGGCGCCGAAAAGCAGGGAATGGTGCAGCTGAAGGGCCACCGCTCGGTCGGCGGCATGCGGGCGTCGATCTACAACGCGATGCCGATCGAAGGCGTGCAGCAGCTGGTTTCCTATATGAGGGATTTCGAGAAGAAGCATGGCTAGGAAATGCGAAGTCCTGGTGCTGAACAACGTCGCCCAGGTGGGACTCAAGCGCTTTCCCGCGGAGCGCTATGCGGTGGTCAAGGAATCGAAGGATCCCTGGGCGATCCTGGTGCGCTCCGCCGACCTGCACAAGCACGAGTTCGGCCCGTCGCTGCGCGCGGTAGGCCGCGCCGGCGCGGGCGTCAACAACATACCGGTCGCCGCCCTGTCCAAGCGCGGCATTCCGGTCTTCAACGCGCCCGGCGCCAACGCCAACGCGGTGAAGGAGCTGGTCCTCGCCGGGATGCTCATCGCCGCCCGCAACCTGGCGCCGGCGCTCGAATTCGTCTCGCGGCAGGAGGAATCCGCCGACTTCGAGAAGAACATCGAGGACGGCAAGAAGCAGTTCGCCGGCTTCGAGCTTCCCGGGCACACGCTGGGCGTGATCGGCCTGGGCAAGATCGGCAGCCTGGTCGCCGATTCGGCGATCAAGCTCGGCATGAACGTCCTGGGCTACGACCCGCACATCACGGTCGAGGCCGCGTGGAGCCTGCCCTCGCAGGTGAAGCGCGCGGGCTCGGTCGAGGAGGTGCTCAAGGCGAGCCACTTCGTCAGCCTGCACGTGCCGCTCATGGAGAAGACGAAGCACCTCGTCAACGCGAAGAACATCGATCTGTTTCGCAGCGGCGCCGTGCTCCTCAACTTCTCCCGGGAAGGCGTGGTGGCGGAGGACGCGGTAAAGAAGGGAATCGCGAGCGGCCGGCTGAAGTGGTACGTCACCGACTTCCCGAGCCCCGCGCTGCTCGGCGCGCAGGGCGTCATCGCGCTGCCGCACCTTGGCGCTTCGACCGGCGAAGCGGAGGACAACTCGGCGGTCATGGTAGTCGACGAGCTGCGCGACTACCTGGAGCACGGCAACCTGCAGAATGCCGTCAATTTTCCCGATGCGCAGATGTCGCGGGAGGCGCCTTACCGCCTGGCGATCGCCAATGCCAACGTGCCCGACATGCTCGGCCGCATCTCGCATGCGCTGGGCAAGCGCAAGATCAACATCCACAACATGCTGAACAAGTCCAAGGGGGACATGGCCTACACCCTGGTCGACACCGACACCCCGGTGCTGGCCGAAGTGGTGAAGGAGCTCGAGGACCTGACCGGAGTGCTCGCAGTACGGTATCTTCCGGTGGATGGCTGACGAGCTAGACAAGCTGCGCAAGGAGATCGACCGCATCGACGACGAGCTGCTCTCGGCGCTCGAGCGGCGGGCGGCCGTGGTGCAGAAGGTCGGTGCGGTAAAGGGCAAGGCGCCCGCGTACCGGCCCGAGCGCGAGGCCGAGATCCTGCGCCGCCTGGGTTCTTCGAGCAGGCTGCTTTCAAAAGAAGGAACCACCGCGGTGTTCCGCGAGATCATCTCGGCCTGCCGCGGCCTGGAAGAGCGGATCCGCGTCGCCTACCTCGGGCCGGAGGGCACTTTCAGCGAGCAGGCGGTGCGCAAGCAGTTCGGGGCGGCCGTCGAAGCGGCGCCGGTCCTCTCGGTGGACGACTGCTTCCGCAGCGCCGAGTCGGGCGCGACGCAATTCACGGTGGTCCCGGTGGAGAATTCCACCGATGGCGTCGTCGGCCGCACGCTCGACCTGCTCACGCAGACGCCGCTGCGCATCTGCGGCGAGGTCGAGCTCAGGGTCCAGCAGAATCTTCTTTCCAGGGAAAAGGCCCTCAAGGGGATCAAGCTCGTGTATTCGCACTCCCAATCCCTTGCCCAGTGCAACGGCTGGCTCGGCAAGAACCTGCCTAAGGCGGCGCGCATTCCGGTGGCCTCCAATGCCGAGGCGGCGCAGCGCGCAGCAAAGGAGAAGGGCGCCGCGGCGATCGCCGGCCTGCTGGCGGGCGAGCGCTACAAGCTGAACGTGCTGGCGCGCTCGATCGAGGATTCGGCGGACAACACCACGCGCTTCCTGGTGCTCGGCCAGATCGACCCGGCGCCAAGCGGCAAGGACCGCACTTCGCTCGTCATGTCGGCCGAGAACAAGCCGGGCGCGGTGCACGCGCTCCTCACGCCGCTCGCCGAGCACAAGGTGAGCATGACGCGCATCGAATCGCGCCCGCTGCGCACGCGCAGCTCGCTGTGGGAATACTTCTTCTTCATCGACGTCGAGGGCCACCAGAAGGACGCGGCCGTGGCGAAGGCGATAGACGGCCTGCGCCAGAAGGCGCCGTTCCTCAAGGTCCTCGGCTCCTATCCGGTAGCGGCTTCCTGAAATGAAGCGGACATGCTGATCGATCTTTGCGAACTCTCGCCCTCGTACGTGCGCTCGATCGCGCCGTACCAGCCCGGCAAGCCGATCTCCGAGCTGGCGCGCGAGATGGGCCTGGACGAGGCCGGCATCGTCAAGCTCGCCTCCAACGAGAATCCGCGCGGCATCGGCCCGCGCACGCGCGCCGCGATCGAGGCGTCGATCGCCGGCATCGCGCGCTATCCGGACGGCAACGGCTTCGAGCTGAAGCAGGCCATCTCGCGGCGCTACGGCGTCGACATGGCGTCGGTGGTGCTCGGCAACGGCTCGAACGACGTGCTCGAGCTGGTCGCGCTCGCCTTCCTCGGGCCGGGACGCGCCGCGGTCTTCTCGCAGCACTGCTTCGCCGTCTATCCGCTCGCCACGCAGGCGCGCGGCGCGCGCTCGATCGCTGTTTCGGCGAAGAACTACGGCCACGACCTCGACGCGATGGCGCGCGCCATCGACGACGAGACCTACGTCGCCTGGATCGCCAATCCGAACAACCCGACGGGAACGTTTGCCCGCGCCGAGGAGGTCGAGGCGTTCCTGCGCAAGGTGCCCGAGCGGGTCCTCGTCGTGCTCGACGAGGCGTACAACGAGTATCTGCCGCACGAGCTCAAGGCCGACAGCGCGCGCTGGCTCAAGCGCCATCCGAACCTCGTCATCACGCGAACCTTCTCCAAGGCGTACGGCCTTGCGGGGCTGCGCGTCGGCTATGCGCTCGCGCATCCGTCGGTGGCCGACGTCATGAACCGCGTGCGCCAGCCGTTCAACGTCAACAGCATGGCGCTCGCCGCCGCTGTCGCGGCGCTCGACGACATGGAGTTCGTCGCTCGCAGCTACGCGGAGAACCTGCAGGGGCTGCGCCAGCTCGAAGAGGGCGCGAGGAAGCTCGGGCTCGACTTCATCCCCTCGTACGGCAACTTCATCACCATCCGCGTCGGCAAGGCGGCCGAGATCTACAAGCGGCTCCTGCGGCGCAGCGTAATCGTGCGCCCCGTCGGCGGCGGCTACGCGCTGCCCGAGCACCTTCGCGTTACCGTCGGCACGGCGCAGGAGAACGAGAAGTTCCTCGGCGCGCTGTCGGCGAGCCTCAAGGACTAGATGCTGTTCCCGCGCGTCGTCGTCGTCGGCGTCGGCCTGATCGGCGGCTCTTTCGCGCTGGCGCTCAAGCAGGCCAAGGCATGCGGCCACGTCGTGGGCGTGGGGCGAAATCCAGCCAACCTGCAGCTCGCCCTGTCCCGCGGCGCCATCGATTCGATGCAGAGCGATCCGGGCCGCGCCGCCGAGGATGCCGACCTGGTGCTCGTCGCCGCGCCGGTCGGCCAGTTCCCGAAGATTTTCCGGGCCGTCGGCGCGGCGCTGAAGCCAGGTGCGATCCTCACCGACGCCGGCAGCACCAAGCGCGACGTGGTCGAGGCCGCGCGCAAGGCCCTGAAGAAAAAGATCGGCCAGTTCGTGCCGGCGCACCCCATCGCCGGCGCCGAGAAAAGCGGCGCGGGCGCGGCTAACGCGGAGCTCTTCCGCGGGCGCCGGGTGGTGATCACGCCGCTCAAGGAAAACGCGTCCGCGGCGGTGGAGAAGATCAACCAGGCGTGGTCGAGCTGCGGCGCGCGCACCAGCCAGATGACTCCGGAACAGCACGATGCGGTGTTCGCCGCCGTGAGCCACCTGCCGCACCTTCTGGCATACGCCCTTGTCCACGACGTCGCGGGCCGCAAGAATTCGAGCGAGCTGTTCTCCTTTGCCGCGGGGGGCTTCCGCGATTTCACCCGCATCGCCTCGAGCAACCCCGAGATGTGGCGCGACATCTGCGTCGCCAACGCCGACAAGCTCGGCGCCGAGCTCGCGAGCTACGCGAAGAAGCTCGCCGCCATGAAGAAGCTTCTCGTCCGCCGCGACGCGAAGGCGCTGGAAAAGCTCTTCGACGAGGCGCGCGACGCGCGCGATAACTGGCTGCAGAAGACCTGGGCGGGGCGCAAGCCCGGCGCCTGATGGGAAAGCCGCAGGACAGCCTGCGCCTGGAACCCGCGCGCCGCGCGTCCGGCAGCGTACGCCTGCCGGGCTCGAAGAGCATCTCGAACCGCGTCCTGCTCCTCGCCGCCCTGGCGAAGGGCGAGACCGAGATCGGCGGCCTGCTCGACGCCGACGACACGAAGGTCATGCGCGAGGCCCTTGCGCGCCTCGGAATTGAATTCAGGAATGAAAAAATCGTCGGAGCGGGCGGAGCGTTCCGGGTACGGCAGGCGGAATTGTTCCTGGGAAATGCCGGCACGGCGTTTCGCCCTTTGGCCGCGGCTCTTGCATTCTGCAATGGCGAATACGCGCTCTCCGGCGTGCCGCGCATGCACGAGCGCCCGATCCGCGACCTCGTCGACGCTTTGCGCGGGATCGGCGCGAAGGTCGAGTACGCGGGCAATGACGGTTTTCCGCCCTTGAAGATCCTTCCGGGAAAAATATTCCTGTCCAAGGCGGTCAGGGTGCGCGGCGATGTCTCGTCGCAATTCCTGACCGCGCTGTTGATGGCGCTACCTCTCGCCGGACAAGAGTCGACCATCGAAGTCGACGGCGAGCTGATCTCCAAGCCGTACGTCGAAATCACCCTGAACGTGATGAAGCGCTTCGGCATCGACGTGACGCGCGACGGCTGGCGCGCTTTTCACGTTCCCAAGGCCTCATACGTTTCTCCGAAGAAGATCCTCGTCGAAGGCGACGCTTCCTCGGCGTCGTACTTCCTCGCCGCCGGCGCGCTCGGCGGCGGGCCGGTGCGGGTGGAGGGCGTGGGTCGGCAGAGCATCCAGGGCGACGTGCGCTTCACCGAGGTGCTCGAGCGCATGGGCGCGAAGGTAACGCTTCAGGAAAATTCAATAGAAGTGCAAAGCGGTGCGGCGAAACTGCACGCCATCGACATGGATCTGAATCACATTCCCGACGCCGCGATGACGGCGGCGGTCCTGGCGCTCTTTGCCGACGGACCGAGCACGCTGCGCAACATCGGAAGCTGGCGCGTAAAGGAAACCGATCGCATCGCCGCCATGGCAACGGAGCTGCGCAAGCTCGGCGCGGACGTGGAGGAGGGCAGGGATTACCTGAAAGTAAGCCCGCCGGCGAAGCTCAAAGGCAATGCCGCGATCGATACCTACGACGATCACCGCATGGCGATGAGCTTTTCGCTGGTGGCGCTGGGCGGCGTGCCCGTAACCATCAACGATCCGGGCTGCGTGGCGAAGACCTTCCCCGAATTCTTCGAGTCGTGGAAAAAGATCCTGTCCTGAGCGCGCCGGTGATCGCGATCGACGGTCCCTCGGCCTCCGGGAAGGGGACGATCGCCAAGCGCGTGGCGTCCGAACTGGGTTTTCACTATCTGGAAAGCGGCGCCCTGTACCGGCTGGTCGCCCTGCTCGCGCTGCGCCGCGGGCTCGAGGATGAAGCGGCCCTCGCCGGCGAGGCCGAGCACATGGACGTCGCTTTTTCCGGAGACGAAATATTCCTGGAAGATCAGGAGGTTGGAACTCACATCCGGCATGAGGCGGTCGGCAACCGTGCCTCGGAAGTCGCGCGCATGCCCACCGTCCGGGCGGCCCTCCTCAAGCGGCAACGCGCCTTCCGCAAGCCGCCCGGATTGGTCGCCGACGGCCGCGACATGGCCACCATCGTGTTCCCCGATGCGGCCCTGAAAGTGTTCTTGACAGCGAGTGCCGAAGTCAGGGCCGAGCGGAGATATAAGCAGTTGATCGACAAAGGAATCCCTGCTAATCTTCGCTCCCTTTCCCGGGATCTGGCCGAACGGGACGAGCGCGACAGGAAGCGAAGCGTCGCGCCTCTGGTTCCCGCGCCCGATTCGCAAGTGCTCGATTCTTCTGCACTTTCGATCGAGCAGGTGGTCGAGCGAATCATCGCCTGGTGGAAGGAATGCAGCACGGGCAGGCGCGGCTGACGCAACGCCTGGTTTCTTAACCAACCCCGCGAACGCAACTTCGCGGTTTGCAAAGGTTTTTTCTTACATGGCCAGTATTTCCCCCGCCCAGCAATCGAAGGCTCCCGTTGGCGAATCGTTCGCCGCCCTTTTCGAGGAGAGCCTGAACCGCAAGGAGATGCGCGTGGGCGAAGTGATCACCGCAGAGGTGGTCAGTGTCGACGACAACTTCGTGGTGGTGAACGCAGGACTGAAGTCCGAAAGCACGATTGCAATCGAAGAGTTCCGCACCGATGGCGGGCAGCTCGAAGTCAAGGTCGGCGACTTCGTCAGCGTCTCCATCGAAGCGCTCGAGGACGGCTACGGCTCGACGCGCCTGTCGCGCGACAAGGCCAAGCGCATGGCGGCCTGGATCGGGCTCGAGAAGGCGCTCGAGAGCGGCGAGAAGATCAAAGGCGTCATCACCGGCAAGGTGAAGGGCGGCCTGACCGTCATGGCCAACGGCATCCGCGCGTTCCTGCCCGGCTCGCTGGTCGACCTGCGCCCGGTGAAGGACACCACGCCGTACGAAGGCAAGGAAATGGATTTCAAGGTCATCAAGCTCGACCGCAAGCGCAACAACGTGGTGGTATCGCGTCGCGCGGTGCTCGAGGAGACCGCGGGCGCCGAGCGCGAGCACCTGCTCGCTTCGCTGCAGGAAGGCGCGACCGTCAAGGGCATCGTCAAGAACATCACCGACTACGGCGCGTTCGTCGACCTGGGCGGCATCGACGGCCTGCTGCACATCACCGATCTCGCCTGGCGCCGCGTGAAGCATCCTTCCGAGGTGCTGAACGTGGGCGACGAGGTGACCGCGAAGGTCCTCAAGTTCGATTCCGAGAAGAACCGCGTTTCCCTCGGCCTGAAGCAGCTGGGCGAGGATCCGTGGGTCGGCATCGCGCGCCGCTACCCGCAGGGCACGCGCCTGTTCGGCAAGGTCACGAACCTCACCGACTACGGCGCGTTCGTCGAGGTCGAGTCGGGCATCGAAGGCCTGGTGCACGTCTCGGAAATGGACTGGACCAACAAGAACGTCCACCCGTCGAAGGTGGTGCAGGTCGGCGACGAGGTCGAGGTCATGATCCTCGAGATCGACGAAGAGCGCCGCCGCATCTCCCTCGGCATGAAGCAGTGCATGCCCAACCCCTGGGAAGACTTCGCCCGCGAGTACAAGAAGGGCGACAAGGTCAAGGGACAGATCAAGTCGATCACCGACTTCGGCGTGTTCGTCGGCCTGCCCGGCGGCATCGACGGGCTGGTCCACCTGTCGGACCTTTCCTGGTCGAACGCCGGCGAGGAAGCGGTCAAGAACTTCAAGAAGGCCGAGGAAGTGGAGGCGGTGGTCCTGTCGATCGACGTGGAGCGCGAGCGCATCTCGCTCGGCGTCAAGCAGCTCGGCGGCGATCCGTTCACCAACTTCATCGCCAGCCACGAGAAGAACAGCCTGGTCGACGGCGAGGTGAAGTCGATCGACGCCAAGGGCGCGGTGATCGGCCTCGGCGGCGACGTCGAGGGCTACCTGCGCGCTTCCGAGTTCTCCCGCGACCGCATCGACGACCTGCGCGTGCACCTGAAGGAAGGCGACAAGGTGCATGCGATGATCATCAACGTGGATCGCAAGAACCGCTCGATCAACCTTTCGGTGAAGGCGAAGGATGCCGCCGAGGAGACCGAGGCGATGAAGCAGCTGCGCACCGAGAACGCCGCGGCAAGCGCCGGCGCGACCAACCTCGGGGCGCTGCTGCGAGCGAAGCTCGACAAGGGTGGCGGTAACCCGCAGCAGTAAGCGGGCCGCGCCGCCGACAAGGGAGGGGAACGGGCGTCATGACGAAGTCGGAACTGATCGCGCGGCTAGCCCAACGCTACCCGCAGCTGGTGGCGAAGGACGCCGAGTACGCGGTCAAGATGATCCTCGACGCGATGACCCACGCGCTGCTCGCCGGCAACCGCATTGAAATCCGCGGCTTCGGCAGCTTCGGGCTCAACTACCGCCCGCCGCGCGTCGGACGCAACCCCAAGTCCGGCGAGAAGGTGCAGGTGCCGGAGAAGTACGTGCCGCACTTCAAGGCAGGCAAGGAACTGCGCGAGCGGGTCGACTCCGCCACCGAGGCCGCTGCCGCGCCGCGCGAGCGCGCTTCCCAGCCCGCGCGCTGAGGAAGCTGCAAGGAGCCGCACGCCATGCGCCTAGTGACATGGACGCTGCGGCTCGTCGTCTTCCTGCTGCTCGCCGCGTTCGCCGCGAAGAACGTCGAGCCGATCACGCTGCGCTTTTACTTCGACCTGGCATTCACCGGGCCGCTGATCCTCATCCTGCTCGGCTTCTTTGCCGCGGGCGCGCTGTTCGGCGTGCTCGCGCTGGTGGGCACCGTGCTGCGCCAGCGGCGCGACATTTCCCAGCTCAAGAGGGACAGGGAGGCGCCGCCGGCCGTGCCGCCCCCGCCCCCCTTCTGAGCCATGGAGTTCGAATACTGGTGGCTGCTCGGCTTTCCGCTGTTCTTCGGCCTCGGCTGGATCGCGGCGCGCATCGACATCCGGCAGATCGTGCGCGAGTCGCGCGCCCTGCCGCGCTCGTACTTCAAGGGGCTCAACTTCCTGCTCAACGAGCAGCCCGACAAGGCGATCGAGGCCTTCATCGAGGTGGTCAAGGTCGACCCGGAGACAGTGGAGCTGCACTTCGCGCTCGGCAGCCTGTTCCGCCGGCGCGGCGAATACGACCGCGCGATCCGCATGCACCAGCACCTGCTTGACCGCGCCGACCTCGGCGCCGAGCAGAAGACCATCGCGCTCGCCGAGCTGGGCCAGGACTACCTGAAGGCAGGCATCCTCGATCGCGCCGAAGAGGTGTTCCAGAAGCTCGAGCAGAGCCCGCAGGCCGGCGCCGCGCGCCGCTACCTGCTCGAGATCTACGAGCAGGAGAAGGACTGGTCGCGCGCCATCTCCATGACGCGGGACGTCGAGACGGACCCGCGCGCCCTCGCGCAGTACCAGTGCGAGATCGCCGCGTCGGAGGCCGCGCAGTCGCGGCCCGAGCTGGCGCGCAAGCACCTCGAGGCGGCGCTGGACGCCAACCGCAAATGCGTGCGCGCCAGCCTGCAGCTGGGCGACGTCGAGAAAAGCGAGAAGAACCTCGAGGCCGCGATCGAGCACTGGAAGCGCATCGAGTCGCAGGATCCGGCCTACCTGGCGCTTGCCGCCCAGCGCCTGCTCGACGTGCACCGCGAGCTGGGACGCGTCGAGGAGGGCCTGCGGCTGCTCGAGGGCTATCTCGAGCGCTATCCGTCGCTCGACCTGCTCGACACCGTGTTCCAGCAGACGCTGGAGACGAAGGGGCCCGAGGATGCCTACCGCCTGGTGCGCGACGAGCTGCGCCGCAACCCGACGCTGCTCGGCCTCGATCGCCTGCTCGAGGTGCAGATCATCGGCGCCACGTCGCCCGAGCGGCGCCGCGACCTCGAGCTGATGCGCAGCCTGGTCCACCGCCACACCCAGCGCCTCGCCCGCTATCGCTGCGAGGGCTGCGGCTTCAAGGCGCGCCAGTTCCACTGGCGCTGTCCCGCCTGCGGCGGCTGGGAGACCTACCCGCCGCGGCGCACCGAGGAGTTCGAGCTCACGCCATGAACGTCAGCATCATCGGAACCGGATACGTGGGCCTGGTCACGGGCGCCTGCCTCGCCGATGCGGGCAACAACGTGATGTGCGTCGACGTCGACCACGACAAGGTATCGCAGCTGAATGCCGGCAAGATCCCGATCTTCGAGCCGGGGCTCGAGCCGGTGGTCCGGCGCAACCGGGAAGCCGGGCGCCTGCGCTTCACCACCGACATCGCGGCAAGCGTCGCGCACGGCGAGCTGCAGGTGCTCGCCGTCGGCACGCCGCAGGGCGAGGACGGCTCGGCCGACCTGCAGCACGTGCTCGCCGCCGCCCGCAACATCGGCCGCAACATGGAATCCTGGAAGGCGATCTGCACCAAGTCCACGGTGCCGGTCGGTACCGCCGACAAGGTGCGCGCCGCCGTGATGGACGAGCTGGAGAAGCGCAAGACCGGCCTCGACTTCGCGGTGGTCTCCAACCCGGAGTTCCTGAAGGAAGGGGCGGCGGTGGAGGACTTCATGCGTCCCGACCGCATCATCATCGGCGCCGAGGACCCGCGCGCGCTCGCGCTCCTGCGCCAGCTCTACGCGCCGTTCCAGCGCAACCACGAGCGCGTGATGACGATGAGCGTGCGCTCGGCGGAGCTCACCAAGTACGCCGCCAACTCGATGCTCGCGACGCGCATCTCGTTCATGAACGAGATCGCCAACCTCGCCGAGGCGCTCGGCGCCGACATCGAGGAGGTGCGCCGCGGCATCGGCTCGGACCCGCGCATCGGCTACCACTTCCTCTATCCGGGCGCGGGCTTCGGCGGCTCGTGCTTCCCGAAGGACGTGCGCGCGCTGCAAAGGAGCGCGATCGAGGCCGGCCGGCCGCTGCGCGTGCTCGCCGCGGTGGACCAGGTCAACGACTCGCAGAAGCACGTGCTCGGCGACAAGATCCGGGCGCGCTTCGGCGCCAACCTGTCGGGCAAGCGCTTCGCGCTCTGGGGCCTCGCCTTCAAGCCGAACACCGACGACATGCGCGAGGCGCCTAGCCGCACGCTGATCGCCGATCTGATCGGCTCCGGCGCCACGGTGGTCCGCGCCTACGACCCGGTCGCCGGCAACGAGGCGCGCAGGATCTTTGCCCACGAGAATCGCCTCAAGGTCGTCGATTCGGCGCTCGACGCGCTAGAAGGCGTCGACGCGCTCGCCATCGTCACCGAATGGCAGGAGTTCCGCAGCCCGGACTTCGCGGCGATCAAGGCGCGCCTGAAGACCCCCGCGGTGTTCGACGGCCGCAACCTCTATGAGCCGGCCGTGGTGCGCTCGCACGGCCTGGAGTACTACCCGATAGGCAGGAAAGCCTAGGGAAAATGAGGACGCTCGATACCTCGAAGGCCAGGGTCCTGGTGGTGGGCGACGTGATGCTCGACCGCTACTGGTTCGGCGACGTCTCGCGCATATCGCCGGAGGCGCCGGTGCCGGTGGTGCTGATCAAGAGCGAGGACGAAAGGCTGGGCGGCGCGGCGAACGTAGCCTGGAACTGCAAGGACCTCGGCGCGCGCACGCGGCTGCTGTCCGTGGTGGGCAAGGACGAGCCCGGAGCCAAGCTCGCCAGGCTGCTCAAGCAGCGCGGCATCGAGTCGAGCCTGCACCGCGACGCGAAGCTCGATACGACGCTCAAGCTGCGCATCATCGGCCGCCGCCAGCAGCTGCTGCGCATCGATTTCGAGAGGCCGCCGTCGCGGGAGGTGCTCGCCTCCAAGCTCGAGGAGTTCAAGCAAGCGCTGCCCAATTGCGACGTGGTGATCCTCTCCGATTACGGCAAGGGCGGGCTCGCCCACATCGCGGAGATGATCAAGAGCGCGCGGCGCGCGGGCAAGCGCGTCCTGGTCGATCCCAAAGGCGACGACTACGCGCGCTACAAGGGCGCCAGCATCCTCACGCCGAACGTGGCGGAGCTGCGCGAGGTCGTCGGCCGCTGGGACGGCGAGAAAGACCTCGTGCGGCGCGCCCAGGCGCTGCGCGACAAGCTCGGCCTCGAGGCCCTGCTCCTGACGCGCGGTGAAGACGGCATGACCTTGTTCTCGAAGAGCCGCGTGACCACCATCAAGGCGGAGGCGCGCGAGGTGTTCGACGTGACGGGCGCAGGAGACACCGTGATCGCCGCGCTCGCAGTGATGCTCGCCTGCGGCGCGAGCCTGGAGAACGCGATGCGCCTCGCCAACCGCGCGGCGAGTATCGTCGTGGGCAAGCTCGGCACCGCGACCGCCACGCCGGCCGAGCTGTTCGGCAAATCACCGAAGAAGGACTGAAATGTACTTTGTCGTGACCGGCGCCGCCGGATTCATCGGCTCGAAGCTGATCGAGGCCCTGAATCGCCGCGGCATCACCGAGATCATCGCCGTCGACAGCCTGAAGCAGGGCGACAAGTTCAGGAACCTGGCGAAGTGCGAGATCGCCGACTACATGGACCAGGCCGAGCTGCTGAAGAGCCTCGACGGCCTGACCGGCGCGGTGGAAGCCGTCCTGCACCAGGGCGCATGCTCGGACACCACCCTCACCGACGGCGAATACATGATGGACACGAACTACCGCTATTCCAAGGAGCTGCTGGAGTGGTGCCAGGACGAGGAGATCTCGTTTCTCTACGCGTCGTCCGCGGCGGTCTATGGCGACAGCCAGGAGTTCCGCGAGGATCGGCGCTGCGAGAAGCCGCTGAACCTGTACGCCTACTCGAAGTTCCTTTTCGACCAGGTGGTGCGCCAGATGCTGGGCGCGCGCACGGCGCAGGTCGCCGGGCTGCGCTACTTCAATGTCTACGGCCCGAACGAGGAGCACAAGGCGCAATACGGCACCAACATGACCTCCGTCGCCTACCAGTGTTTTCTCCAGATGAAAAAGGAAAACAAGGTGAAGCTGTTCGTCGGGTCGGGCGGATACGGCGACGGAGAGCAGCGGCGCGACTTCATCCATGTCGACGATGTGGCCGCCGTCAACATGTGGCTGCTGGAGCGGCGCGACGTGTCGGGCATTTTCAACTGCGGCACCGGGCGCGCGCAGACCTTCAACGACGTCGCGACCGCCGTGATCAATACGCTGAACGGCACGAAGGC
>Ga0068871_100000642_pt1 | contig 24042 bp, 20 predicted proteins | sample KBSMisM72_FD_72750 | JGI IMG/M metagenome (GOLD analysis project Ga0068871, IMG submission 72750) | Miscanthus rhizosphere microbial communities from Kellogg Biological Station, Michigan, USA - KBS Miscanthus M7-2 | ecosystem: Host-associated > Plants > Roots > Rhizosphere > Soil ...
GCCCAGGCCAAAGAGATCGAAAAAGCATATAAAGAATTAAAAACCACCCAGACTCAGCTGATCCAGTCAGAGAAAATGGCTTCCCTGGGAGAGCTAACTGCGGGCATTGCCCATGAGATTCAGAACCCGCTGAATTTTGTGAATAATTTTTCTGAAATCAATAAGGAATTATTGGTGGAAATGAAAGGGGAGATCGATCAGGGGAATCTGGCAGAGGCGAAGGAAATTGCAAATGATGTGATAAAAAATGAAGAAAAAATAAGCCATCATGGTAAACGGGCAGATTCCATAGTAAAAGGAATGTTGCAGCATTCGCGAACGAGCACGAATCAAAAAGAATCTACGGATTTGAATGCCCTCGCAGACGAGTTTCTTCGGTTGAGCTACCATGGAATCCGGGCCCGGGATAAATCCTTCAACGTTACCATGCGAACGGAGTTTGATGAAAGTATCGGGGATATAAAAATTATTCCGCAGGATATTGGCAGGGTCTTATTGAACCTATATAATAACGCATTCTATGCGGTGTCCGAAAAGATGAAGGAAAACTTCTCGGTTTATGAACCGTTAGTGGTTGTAAGTACAAAGAAATCCGGAAATCAGGTGGAGATTCGGGTTAAGGATAATGGTCATGGAATTTCTCCCGAGCTGCTCGATAAAATTTTCCAGCCTTTCTTTACCACCAAACCTACCGGAGAAGGGACCGGCCTTGGGCTCTCCCTGAGTTACGATGTCATTAAAGCTCATGGGGGAGAGCTCCGTGTAGAGTCCGGTAAAAATGAAGGTGCATCCTTTATTGTAGTTTTACCTATTTCCTAAAATTTGAAAAAAATAAATCTTTCCCGCTCATCCCGGTTCTATAAAATCGATGGTCAGAGCGGACATCTTACGCGGATAATATTCTTAATTGGATTTTCAGCGAGGAATCCACTCCCTGGTCTTTTTTAAGCAGTAAGTCTGAAAGGGACTGTTAAAAATCAGGAAACTTTTAAATCCGAATGTTTTCGTATATCAAAAATATCCCTATATTTGAAATACGAAATTCGACGTAGTTTAAAAAAAGTAATAAATTAACAGTGATGAAAAAATTTACTTACCAGGTAGTCACACTTTGTGTTTTATGCCTGGCGCTTGGTCAGCTTACGATGGCCCAGCCCGCTCCTCCTCCCAAAGCGCCCACTCCAGCCACCGATATGACGGATAAAGGCGATCAGCAGGAAATTATTATCCGGCAAAAAGGCGCTAAAGACGCTAAAATTACCCTGGAGATCAAAAACGGGGAATATTTCATCAATGGAAAACCTTTGGAAAAATTTGACGACCAGAATATTATAGTGGAAAGAAGAGACGCTGATGTCAACATAATCGAGATTCCGGATATCGTGTATTCTCCCTCGCCATTTCGTGAAGAGATGTGGAATAAGCAAAGAGCTGAGAGAGCTCTGAGCAACGCGGATATGCAAAGAAGAATGCAAAAATCAATTCAGGTAAGGATGAACGCTGCCTTTTTGGGTGTTTCTTCCCGCAAGGCGGAAAAGGGGGGCGCTACAGTACTGGAAGTCACAACCGGCAGTCCGGCTGAGAAGGCAGGAATCAAAAAAGGAGACGTGATCATCAGAGTGAATGAAACAAAGATTGAAAGTCCGGAAAGTCTATTTGAAACCATTCATAGCTTAAAACCCGGAGACAAAGTTAAAGTTGCATTTACCCGGGACGGAAAGGAGCAGACAGTTACTGCCACCCTGGATAAGGCAGATTATAAGACAAAGGATTTCAACTACAATTATGATTTTAGGATGCCTCCCATGCCGGATATGGATGGTATGAATATGGGTCCCTGGGGACCTCATCAGCCAAAGCTGGGCATCAAGGCCCAGGATGCGGAAGATGGGAAAGGTGTTAATATCCTTGAAGTGGAAGACAGTTCAGCAGCAGCAAAAGCTGGTTTGAGAAAAGGTGATATAATTCTCCAGTTTGACGGCGAAGAGGTAAACAGCACGAACGAATTGATTGACCAATTACAGGAAGCGCGTCGGAAATCCGCTATTAAAGTCAAAATTCTGAGAGGCGGGGTAAACCAGGAACTTGAAATTAAAATACCACGGAAATTGAAAACCGCCGAGCTCTAAAAAGAACAAACGAATTCATAAAAACTTCCTGCGATTTTTTACCTTCGTGCACTGGATTCAACTGGTTCACGCCAAGCGCAAAGAACCGGCCTAAACCGGCCATTCTTTGCGCTTTTGCTTGTTTCCGGGTCCGCAATATAATATGTCTGAAGAAGTATACGAAACAGTAATCGGCCTCGAAGTTCACGCACAGTTGCTTACGAAAACCAAATTATTTTGCGCAGATGAAACGCAATTCGGTGCAGAACCTAATACACATATCAGCCCGGTTACCCTGGGATATCCGGGTACCCTTCCTGTTTTGAATAAGCATGCAGTTCAGCTGGCAATAAAAACGGGCCTGGCCTGTCACTCTGAAATCCAATCCTGGAATTATTTCGCCCGGAAAAATTATTTCTATCCTGATCTGCCCAAAGGTTATCAGATTTCACAGCATACAACACCCATTTGCAAAGGTGGATATGTGAATATCACAACTACCAACGGTGAGAAACAAATTCAACTGAACCGCATCCATCTCGAAGAGGACGCCGGGAAAAGCATGCACGACAAGCAGGATGAATTTACGAGCCTCGATTTTAATCGCGCAGGGGTTCCTCTGATTGAAATTGTTACAGAGCCCTGTTTGAGCAATGCAGATGAAGCTGTCGCCTTCCTGACAAATTTGCGGCGCATATTGCGTTTCCTTGCAGTTTGCGACGGAAATATGGAAGAAGGAAGCTTTCGTTGCGATGCAAATGTATCCATCCGGCAACGGGGACTAAAAAAGTTGGGTACCAAAGTGGAAATTAAAAATCTGAATTCGATACGAAATGTCAGGCGGGCGATTGAGTTTGAAGTAAGCCGGATGCAGGAGCTAGTTGACCAAAACGAGCCCATCGTGCAGCAAACCCGAAGTTTTGATGCAATTAACGGAACCACTTTTTCATTACGTTCTAAGGAAGAAGCCAATGATTACCGGTATTTCCCTGATCCGGACCTGCCTCCATTTGAAATAACACCGGCATATCTTGAATACATTGAAGAAACAATTCCTGCACTGCCTGAAGAACTGATTGCCCGCTATATGGAATCGTATAATCTTGTCAGGTATGATGCTGAAGTAATTACAGATGATAAAGAAACTTCGGATTATTTTGAGACCCTCATTTCGTTCACTCCTGCTTATAAAGCGGCAGCGAACTGGTTGTTGGGACCGGTAAAATCCTTTCTTAACGAGCGCAATTTATCCATCTCTGCTTTCCCTCTGAAACCTGCTGTGCTGGCTTCTTTGATCGTCCTGGTTGAATCAGGCAAGGTAAATTTTTCCACCGCTTCATCAAAGATATTCCCAGAACTTACCAGCGGTGCCAGCGAAGACCCCTTAGAGATTGCAGACAGGCTCAACCTTATACAAACAGATGACCAGACTCAGATTTTGGAATGGGTAAGACTGGCCATAGAAAAAATGCCGGACAAAGTGCTCGAATATAAAAAAGGAAAAAAAGGTTTATTGGGATTATTTGTTGGGGAAGTAAAAAGGATCTCCAATGGAAAAGCGGATCCTCAGCTGACCAATCAGTTGCTCATTCAGAAATTAGATAAATAATTTTTTTAATAAAAAAAATATGAAAAAAATATTAATTCCCGCACTGGTTATTACTTCTCTATTTCTTTCCTGTAAGGAAAGTGATAAGAGCCAGTTCCAGGTAAAAATAGCTTATAAGAACAGTGATAAACTGGTTTTTCCTAACGTTGGTCCAAAATCGGATAAATGGGTGTACCTGGAAGAAATTGTTTACGGAAAATCCCAGCCTCCGGTGATCATCGACTCACAGAAATTATCCGGGGCTTCAGGAAATTTGAGCTTCCGGGGTAAAAGTAAAGAACAGGGCATTTTTGAATTGGTTTTCGGCGATAATATTTTGGCCATACCGTTTATCAACGATGTATCAGAAATTCATATGGATGCGGATCTTTCTAAAATGAAGGATTTCTATACGGTGACCGGATCGCCGGCGAGTAAAGAACTGCAGGAATTACTTTCCGTCGTGGGTACCAGGAATGATGAAATACAGATGGCCTTTAACCAACTCGACAGCTTGAAGAAAGCTAATGCACCGGACAGTGTGCTGGTTGCTGCAAATCTGACCAAAAATGAAGCTATTGCTAAATTAAATGAATACCTGAAACAATTTATGAAAACGACACCCAATGCGACCCTGGGTGTTCTGGCACTTGGCTGGGCGTCCAGGAGTCTTCAGCCTGCTGAAATGGAAACTGCGCTGGGCAATTTGAAAACCCGGTTCCCGGGAAATAATTTTTTGACAGAAATGGAAAAAGCCGGCAAGCAACAACAGCAATCCGAGCAGACGGCCGGTGAATCCTGGGTTGGAAAAACTGTACCTGAATTGGTTATGCCCGATCCAAGGGGAAAAAATATTTCAATCAGTTCATTTCGCGGGAAATATGTGCTGATTGATTTTTGGGCAAGCTGGTGTGGTCCATGCCGGATGGAAAATCCGAATGTGGTTAAGGCTTTTAACGAATTCAAAGGAAAAAATTTCACGATTCTCGGTGTTTCACTAGATCAGAATAAAGATTCATGGGAAAAAGCCATAGCACAGGATCATCTCAACTGGACTCAAATGAGTGATTTAAAATATTGGAACAGTCAGGCTGTCGAAACTTTTGGGTTCCAGGGGATACCGTTTAATATACTGGTGGATCCTTCAGGTAAAGTCATAGCTGAGTCATTGCGCGGGGAAAATCTGGATGCCAAACTCAGGCAGGTACTGAACTGATTTCATATTGTGGCGAATATGGAATTGTGGAAAGTAAGAATGGGAAAGTTGAGTATGGAAATGATACTGTGGGTAATTTGAAAACGCCCATTCCCACATTTACAAATTGTCATTCCCATATTCAATTTCCACCTTCCCACATTTTTCACAATTCCACATTCACCACATTATTTCTTTGGGCTCATTGCAATTAACAAAGCCGGAAGAAAAATCAGGTTCGTAAGTGTCGCCATCACCAACGTAAGCGAGGTAAGCCAGCCAAGTGCCTGGGTTCCTCCAAAACCACTAAAACAGAAAATACCAAATCCCACAATCAGCACCAGTGATGTGTATACAATACTGATACCGGTGGAGTGAATAGTTTTAATGACGGTGTCTATAACACTGTGCCCGGTATAACTATCCTGTTTGTAGTTTACGAGAAACCGGATCGTTATATCAATCGCTATACCCAAAGCGATGCTGAATACAAGTACAGTAGACGGTTTTAAGGGTACTCCGGTCCATCCCATCACACCGGCTGTTATTACCAGGGGAATCACATTCGGAAGTAATGAACAAAACAGGATCCGGATGCTCCTGAACAGGTATAACATACAGGCAGCGATCAGAACAAATGCCCAAAGTATACTTTGTTTAAGTCCGCTGATGATAAAAGCGCTTCCTTCCAGGAACGTAACCGTTGTGCCTGTGAATTCAATATGATAATGGGCGGTGTCGAATAATTCATCGGCGCGTTTTTGAACGCCATCCAGGATTCTTGGCAATTGAATACTGCCCACATCAGCCATATTTACACTAATGCGAAGAGTTTGTTTATTGCTGTCTACAAAACTGTTCGCCAGCTTCATGACTCCACTTGGTTTGCTGCTACTGTCGCCCTTCATATTTAAATAAGGAGCCAGGAAGGCAATGTCAAATTCATTCGGTAAACCGTAATTCAGAGAGTCATTATTGTAGTAAGCCTGGCGAACGAATTTTAGTCCTTCCACAATGGAAAGCGGACGCGCCATTACTGAACTGGAGTCAATATATGCAGCGAGTTTATCAATTTTAGTAAAGTTACCCAGCATATTGACTCTTATGCCGTTTTTCCTTTTGGTATCAATCAGGATTTCCAGTGGCATAACACCCTTGAAATTCTGTTCAAAAAACTTCAGATCAGCATAAACCGGATCTGTTTTCGGAAGATCATCCAAAATAAAAGCCTCAGAGCGTAATCGCATCATTCCCGCGATCGATAAAGCAAGAATGAAAAGCGTTGATATAAAAATTGTTTTTTTGTGATGAAGGGCCCAGATCTCCAGCCAGTCTAGTATGCTAATCAGCCAGCGATTGGTCAGGTATTTCATATGACTGGCTTTGGGATCAGGCAAATAACTGAGGGCGGCAGGAATCAGGATAATGGAAATAATAAAGAGCATCATAATATTAATTCCGGCCACAACACCGAATTCTTTCAGGATGGCACTTTTCGTCAGTGCAAAAACACCGAATCCAATGGCTGCCGCAATATTGCAAAACAGGGTTACAATACCCATTTTGCTGATCATCTCACGAAGCGCCTTTCTTTTTTCGCCGGTTTCCCGGAATGAACTGTGGAATTTGTTCAGAAAATAAATACAATTTGGAATTCCAATTACAATGATCAATGGTGGTATCAGGGCATTCAGCAGGGTTATTTTATAACCAAATAAATGCATGGTAGCCAGGCTGAACACCACGCCTATTATGACGACAATCAATGACAACAGCATATTACTGAAGCTCCGGAAAAAAATCAACAGGATGAGTGCGGAAAGTAAAACAGATGCCAGTGAGAACCATTTCATTTCTGTGGCTACTTTGGTTGCCATGTTGGTACGTATTAGTGGCAGGCCACTGTAATGCATCTGAATATGGTGAGCATTTCCAAAATTGTTTCCTGATTTTATGATATTGTTCACTACGGCAGTTCTCCCGGCTGAATTCATGATCTCTTTATTCATACTGATAGCCGTGAGGTAAGTATGGGTTACGGGATTATATAACAGCCCCCGGTAGAACAAAAGATTTTCAAAAATTTTTCGGGTACTGTCAAGTTTAGTCTGGGAATCAAAAGGTCCCGGGAAAATTGGGCTCGGTACGAGTTTTTCCGTCACCAGATTTTTATTCAGAATGATCGCATCCGGGATACTCAACACCTGTTCAACTCCATGCACTTTTTTGAGTTCCCTGTTCATTTGCAGGTAATCGTTGAATACTTCCTTATTGAACAGTTGGTCAGTCTCCACGCCGATGACCAGCAGGTTTCCATCGTCCCCGAATTTTTTCAGAAAACGCTGATAGGTCTGGTATTTAGCGTTATCTGTGGGAATGGCACGGGTATATTCATAACTTAATTCCACTTTCGAAGCCTGGAACGCCGCATAAATAAACAGTGCAGCCATCAGAACCAATAGCGTAAAGCGGTGTTTCAATATAAAATCAGCAATTCTTCCCCACATCATGATATGATTTAATGAATCTGTCTTGTTGCCCGGCAAAGAAACTTATTTTAACCGAATTTAGCAGGAATGCATTTCGGTTATGATCCACAAAACAAAGGGCATTGTATTGCGCACAGTGAAATATGGGGAAACCAGTGTAATTGTTACCATTCTTACCGAACTTTTCGGACTGCAGTCCTATCTGGTAAATGGGGTAAGAACCAGTTCCTTAAAAGGGGTTTCCAGAGGAGCCTTGTTTCAGCCGGCTGCCATGCTTGATCTGGTAATCTATCACCAGGAATCAAAGAATTTGCAAAGATTGAAAGAATATGGCTGGAACCATTTATACCACCATATTTTTTCCGATGTCGTTACTCACGCGGTCGCCTTATTCATGATTGAATTATTACAGAAATGTCTGAAACAGCCAGAACCCAATCCGGAACTTTACTATTTTATGGAAGATGCGCTCAACGGGCTCGATCAGGCCGATCTACGGATACAGGCAAATTTTCCCCTGTTCTTTGCACTTCATCTGGCCGGGTTTTTTGGTTTGCGGATTGACGATAATTATTCCGAAAAAAGAAATTTTCTTGATTTACGGGAGGGATATTTTTCGGAAGAAAAACCTTCACATCCCCACTATCTTGACTATCCCCTAAGTGAAATCAGTTCGCATTTGTTGAAAATCAGACAGCCCACTGAACTCGCCGACCTGCCTCTAAACAAGGAAAAAAGAAGACAACTGCTCGTGGCTTTCGAAGATTTTTATTCCATACATATCAGTGGATTCACGGCACTCAGAACCCTTCCCGTTTTGCGAACTATACTGGAGGAAAGTTAAAAGTTTGGTTACTACTCTATCATAAGATTCTCAGACTGATACTTCCTGCCCCGATTTCTCCACCGACTAAATTTTTTATTAAGACCACTCCGGGTTTTTTCCCTTTCTGAAAGTCACCGAGTTCATTATCGAAATTCAGGACCTTAGCTCCATTGGAAGTCGCCCAAACCAGCATTTCCTTTGTTGATATGAATGGGTAATGTTCTTTTATCGTTTTCATTTCTTCCAGAATGCTGAGTTGATGATTGCTGGCCAGGCTATCAGTGCCCAAAACCAGCTTTGCCTTGCTTTTAATAAAAAGCGGAATATCCGGAAGACGACCCTCAATATATTGGTTTGCGTTAGGGCAGAGACAAAAAAACAGGTCTTCACTAAAATTTACTGCTGAGTTTATGTCACTTGCATTTGTGTATGTATTGTGAACGAGCATAATTTTCGCAGCCCCTATTAGTTTATTCAGGTAGTATGGCAGACTTCTGATACCTGGCGGTTTAAAATGGTTGTTGTCTATCTTCATTCCTGCATACATAGCCGCCAAACCGCCTTTCCCGGACATAAAAAACTCATTCTCGGCCTCAGATTCCTGATTATGGATCGTAATGGTTTTTCCGTTGAAATCCGGTTCCATTAGTTTCCAGAGCTGATCTGAAACTGAATAAGGTGCATGCGGAGTTAAAGAAACATGCATATTAGCTGCTCCCTTTTCAAGAAAGAAGGCTGCCAGTTGTTTCCCGGCCTGATATCGGGTTGTTGACTGTTGGGGATCCCAACCAAAGAGCTCTATAAAATTATGATAAGAAATACGGCCGAATGATTTTTCCTCCAGTGTATCGGGTGTATTGCAGATATCACCTACCGCTACAATTCCTGCTTTTAACATTGAATCTTCCGCCTCCCGGATTGACTCCCGCTTCAGTTCTTCAGATTGACTCCGCTGTCGTATAACGGACAAGACGAAATTAACGAGGCCCTCTTTTTCCGGAATAAGGCCCTTGAGATGACTGAGCTCCAGATGGCAATGCGAGTTTACGAAGCCCGGTACAATCATACCGGAAAATTTCTCCAGATCCCGGCCAGCCTGATCTGCCGATAAAATTGACTCAACCCGGCCATCCTCGCGACATACCAAAACATCCCCGACTTCACGAATTTTGAAACCATCAAACAAATAGTCAGCTTTGAATTTCCGATAACTCATGGTTCAGTTAACTTTGCAGCAATATAAATTTTTCGGAAGTTATGATAGATAAACTGGATGCGATCCGGGCAAGATTTGATGAATTGGGCGTTGCACTTACCAATCCGGCCATAGTAAATGATAACAGGAAATTTAGTTCTACCAGCAAAGAATACCGGAGCCTGGAAAAAATAGTGAAGTCCTATGACCAGTACCGCAATCTTCTGGAAGACCTTGCATTTAACCGGGAGGCACTAAATGGCGAAGATGATGAGTTGCGGGAACTGGCTAAAATGGAAACCACTGCGCTGGAAGAGAAAAAACTGGTCATGGAAGCAGAAATCCGGCAACTCCTTATTCCAAAGGATCCGCAGGATGAAAAAAATGCCATAATCGAAATCCGGGCGGGAACAGGGGGCGACGAAGCAAGCCTGTTTGCCGGAGATCTTTACAGGATGTATATGAAATATTGCGAAAAGAAGGGCTTTCGAACTGCCCTTCTAAGTGAGAGTGAGGGGACAGTTGGGGGTTATAAAGAGGTTCAGCTTGAAGTAACAGGAGAAGACGTTTACGGTACTCTGAAATTTGAAAGCGGTGTTCATAGGGTTCAAAGGGTCCCCGATACGGAACAAAGCGGACGGGTACACACGAGTGCTGCGACCGTTGCCGTTATGCCGGAGGCTGAAGAAGTGGATTTTGAGTTGAACCCCGCCGACGTAAAAATGGAAACAGCCCGAAGCGGCGGGGCTGGTGGTCAGAACGTTAACAAAGTGGAAACCAAGGTTATGCTCACCCATCTTCCTACGGGAACCGTAGTCGTTTGTCAAACGGAAAGGTCCCAGCTGGGAAACCGGGAAAAGGCGATGCAAATGCTCAGAACCCGACTTTACGAGGAACAGGTGAGGAAACAGGAAGAAGAGATTTCAAGACACAGGAAGAGCCTTGTAAGCACAGGTGACCGTAGCGCCAAAATAAGAACCTATAATTTTCCCCAGGGCAGGGTAACGGATCATCGCATAGGCCTGACTGTCTATAATTTAAATGACGTACTAAACGGGAATATCAGCGAATTCATTGACGCCCTCCAATTTGCTGAAAATGCTGAGAAAATTGCAAAACCTGCGTAGCCTGTTGCGATTTTTCTACAACCGTTTCTGAATTCCGGGGGAATACTTGGGGGAAAACAGAATTAAGTAGTAAATTCATAATAGTAATTCGTTAACAGTTTACGGTTAAACTTATTCGCCTTTTTTTAGTTTAATATAGGGAATGAAATAAAGAACCGGTTCAACCATCAAATAAATAAGCACTTAGTAAAATCTCAGGTTGAATCTTAAAAAATTGTTATTACGAAAAAGAGAGGGGGATTGGATTCGCCGGACTTGTAACTTTATGGTAGTTCTTTCAGAAGGCAAAGTGTAGTTGTGATAAAAGAATTGGCATTTGAATTGCCTTGTATTTATAAATGGTCTTTTCTATTTGACTTCACAAAAGCAGTCAATTTTCTCATAAGCAGTTAGTTTTGGTTACGGCCCCTGTTTCCACAGGGGCTTACTTTTTTAAATACGCTCAATTAATTTTTCCCGGAATCAGGAAGGCTTAAATCTCGAAATAGCCATTCGGACAAATAAATAACCTGCAAGCGCTCCGGTCATATCTGCGGCAATATCATACATACTAAAATCACGGTTCGGAATAAAATATTTCTGCATTAATTCTGTTGCAATTCCATATAAACAGGCGATAATCAGCAGTGAATTATACCGGCTGACTAAAACCATATTTTTTTTCGCTGTATAATAGAAAGACCACAAAAAAACAAAACTCCCAAAAAGTATTGCATGTACAAGTTTGTCCAGGTTAGGAATAAATGTCTTGTCTTCCCGGGGCAGCATATTTCCGGGAATTGCCATTAGTATAAAAATGAAAATTGTCCAGAGTTGGGCAGGATAGCGTTTGGAAAGTAAATTTTGGAGACGGCGTTGCATATAAAAGATGCGAAGATAAGATCCTAACCGGTAACCTTACCCATCACATACATGGCATTCATATCTGGAGTAGAGCTTCCCCCTTTTTTCTCAAGTGTAATGGCAAATGCGTCAGCTTTTGGAATCGTTTTAAGTTTTACGAATGAAAGGCCTTCCTGCATGTCAAAAATGCCGGCGTCGACCGGCTTGCCGTCGACGATTGCCCATAACTGGTATTGTTTATCCCGAACCGGCATGGGCAGTTTGTTAACCAGCAGATACACATCCCTGGATTCTGTATTCCAGTAGACGGTTGCCATACTGGACGGATCCGGACTGTTAGGAAGCCCTGGCATTTTGATGATTGCCATCAGTGGATTTTTCATCAGGCTCATCGCATTTTCATAAGTTTCCAGTTTTGTTGAAAGTACCTGATTTGCACTGGCCACCTGCGTTTGTACTGCAATGAGTTCATTATTCCGGGCGATTGATTTTTTATATTCTGACAACAAATAAAAATTCAGGGCTACACTGCCGGCCAGAAGAAGCAATGAAGCGGCAGCAATATATTTTGCAAATCCGATCCGGGGAACCAGGGTTGGCTTACCTGTCGAAACTTTGAACCTGCCAGGTTGTGCATCTTTTTCCATTCCGATCCTTGAGAAAACTCTTGATTTCAATTCCCGGGGCGGTTCCAATTTTTGTTGCTGAATACTGGCCTCCAGCTGAATTTCAAATGCATTACGCGCAGCGAGCACTTCATTATGGGCTGCGCACATGCGCTCAAATTCGGCACTTTCTTCCGGCGAAGCAAGGCCAAGCACATAGCTCTCTACAATTCCACTTACTATGTAATCCTGTATATTCACTTATCTTAAATATTCTCTTAATTGCAATAATGCATTTCGAATACGTGTCTTAACTGTTCCCAACGGAATATCTTCAATTTGGGCAATTTCATCATGTGTATAGCCTTTAAAATAGGCAAGTTCTATTAAAACGCGTAGTTCGGGTCGAAGTTTTCCCAGGAATTTCGTGAGGCCGATACTATCAATACCGGTCTGAGTCACCTGGCCATTTCCATATACGTTATCCGTAATTTCCTGGTTTTTCTGGCTGTTTTGATAATTCTTGGAACGTAACATATCAATAGATGCATTCCGGCTGATATTCAGCATCCAGGTAAAAAGCCGTCCCTTTATAGGATCATACGTATCGATCCTGCGCCAGATATTTATAAAAATTTCCTGCAAAACGTCATTGGCGATCTCCGGTGATTTTACAATCTGAAGAACAATGCTGTAAAGTGAACCGCTATAATGATCGTACAAATAAGAAAAAGCCTGCTCATCCTTTGCTTTTAAAGCAGCGACGAGTTCCTGTTCACTATATGTTACCGTTGAACTCAAGACTGTGATTGATTAAATAAGTATACCAGCTATAGCACCACCGGATCCGGGATGTAATTGGCTTAGCACATTTAACAGTTGGATCATCCAACGAGGGATTCGTAAGCAGATGCATCCAATAATTTGGATACGTCCGCAGGATCAGTCACCGTAAGTTTGATCATCCAGCCTTTACCATAAGGATCGGTATTTACCAGGTCGGGGGCACTGGCCAAAGCAGGATTTAATTCAGCAATGGTTCCCGATACCGGAAGAAAAAGATCGGAAACGGTTTTTACTGCTTCCACTGTACCAAATACTTCACCCGCTTTCATGGATTTTCCAATGGTTTCCACTTCCACATATACAATATCTCCCAATTCGCGCTGGGCATAATCCGTAATGCCGACCAGGAAAGTATTACCTGATTCCTGCCTGACCCATTCATGTTCCTTTGTGTAACGAAGGTTATCCGGAAAACTCATTGGTAATTTTTTAAATGTTTTGTTACTGGAAACAGCAAATATATAAGGATTTGAATATTCCTGCACCGATTTAGAATTCGGCCGGATCCTGATTTTCGAAATACATTAAAATATGATCCTTCATAAAATTTTCCTGTTCGATAAAATTGAATGCCGGAAGGGGCTTAAGTTGCCGGAAATGAGGCCACCCTTCCTCATCTACCATTTCCAACTCATAGTAGCCACTGGGAGATAGCAGGCTGCAAACAGCCACATGCATCAGGTCCTGCTTCTGTTCCTTTGTGAATTTCGTGCGGAAATCTCCTATTTCCTGAATACCGATCAGGAAAAGAATGGCTTCCATATCCGGTTTTTTACCAAACCGGGCCATCAGTTTTTCTTCCAGGGCCCACCACCTGTTCTGGATATCATCTTTCACGTTCATTCTGCAAAGATAACCGCTGAAGGAATCTATCGTCGCATCTGTTACCTTTGCGCAAATTTTCTGTCATGTTACAATTAGCGGTGATCAGGCAGCAGCCAGAATTCGTAAAAGAGCGACTGCTCGTGAAGAATTTCGATGCTTCCGCAGCAGTCGATTCTATCCTGCTAATGGATGAAAAAAGAAAAAAACTTCAGACGGAACTGGAATCAGCCCAGGCCGGAATTAATACCATTTCACGGGACATAGGACAATTGATGGCCAAGGGAGAAAAAGAAAAGGCAGAAGATAAAAAAAAGGAAGTGGCTCTGATTAAATCTGCGCTCAATCCACTACAGGAAGCCCTGACAGAATATGATAGCAGATTACAACAGTTACTGGTCACCTTGCCCAATTTACCTGCCGTTGAAGTGCCTCCCGGCAAAACACCGGAAGACAATACCGTAATTCGCGAAGGAGGTCAAAAACCAAAATTGCCGGCTGATGCACTTGCTCACTGGGATCTTGCAAAAAAATATAATCTGATTGATTTTGAACTGGGAAATAAAATTACCGGTAGTGGATTTCCTGTCTATGTGAACCGCGGAGCCAGACTGCAGAGAGCCATGGTCCAGTATTTCCTTGATTATAACGTAGCTGCTGGCTTTACAGAGTATCAGCCACCACTTGTTGTAAATGAAGCCAGCGCATTCGGAACGGGTCAGCTGCCCGACAAGGAAGGGCAGATGTATTATGTGAATGAAGACAAACTGTACCTGATCCCAACTTCGGAGGTTCCACTCACTAATATTTTCCGGGATACAATCCTGAAAGAAAGGGAGCTGCCGGTAAAAATGACGGCATATACGCCTTGTTTCAGGAGGGAGGCCGGCAGTTATGGAAAAGATGTTCGTGGTTTGAATAGGTTACACCAGTTCGATAAGGTTGAAATTGTGCAGATAGTACATCCGGAAAAAAGCTATGCTGTGCTGGATGAAATGGTGATCCATGTGGAAAAACTCCTGTTATCCCTGAAGCTTCCTTATCGCATTCTGCGGTTATGCGGCGGGGATATGTCATTTGCTTCGGCAATCACCTACGATTTTGAAGTATACAGTGCTGCACAGGATAAATGGCTGGAAGTAAGTTCTGTGAGTAATTTCGAAACCTTTCAGACCAACCGCATGAAGATCCGGTTCAGGGATGAATCAGGTAAAACACAATTGTTACATTCCTTAAATGGCAGTTCCCTTGCACTACCAAGGATATTGGCATGTCTCCTGGAAAACAACCAGGGAGCGGACTTCATTTCTCTGCCTGAGGTGATGCATTCCTATTTCGGGGCCGAAAGCATAAAACAACTGGCAGTAGGCGGTTGACAAATTTGCGGTAGAATTGGATGGTAAGTGTTTACCCCTAGTGCTATGTTTTGTTTGTTAGGCTGGTTAAACTTTCGGCTGCAACTTCCATCTCAGGTTCCATTGATGAACCTCAATCAGCTAAAAAATCAGCATTTATGGTGGCGGGCGGGATTTGGCCCACCCGCATCGCATTTGTCAGCATTTACCCAACAAGATCCGAAAACGGTATTTCGTTCCCTGCTCGAAGCTTCGGAAAAAAAACCTGAGTTATTTGATCTGGCAGATCCGGAATTGAAAGAAATAGTAAACCGGGGAACCATGGCTATGATGAAAATGCAGAACCTTAAATCGCAGGAAAAGAAATTGATCAGGAAAAAGTCCGTGCAGGATATTGCCAGTCTGAATATCCGCTGGTTGCAGGAAATGACAGAGAGCCCGGCTCAGATACGGGAAAAAACAGCGCTCTTCTGGCATGGTCATTTTGCCACCAAAACCATCAATATCTTTTATGACCAGGCCTTACTGAATACAATCCGTGAACATGCTCTGGGAAACTTCAGGGATCTCCTTTTCAATGTAAGCAAGTCTGCTTCCATGATTCAGTTTCTGAATAATAATCAGAATAGAAAGGGGCATCCAAATGAAAACTTTGCCCGGGAACTGATGGAGCTCTTTACACTCGGGCGAGGTCATTTTTCGGAAACAGATGTAAAAGAATCCGCGAGAGCGTTTACCGGCTGGGGTGCGAACCTCCAGGGAGAATTTGAATTTCGGCCCGGACAACATGATGGAGGCATTAAAACATTTCTGGGAAAAACAGGAAATCTTTCGGGAGAGGATATTCTCGAAATTTTACTGTCGCAAAAGCAAACCGCCATTTTTATTACCAGGAAGATTTACCGCTTTTTTGTAAATGAGATCGAAGACGATGAAATTGTAAATACACTGGCAGCACAATTTTTTCAAAGTGGTTATGATATCCGTTTACTCCTGACCGGTATTTTTACTTCTTCCTGGTTTTATGAATCGAAAAATATCGGTACACAAATCAAATCGCCGGTAGTATGGCTGGTGGGTATGCGCCGACAACTACCCATGGAGATTCAAAATCCCATGGTTCAGCTTGTAATGGAACGATTATTAGGTCAGGTATTATTTGTCCCACCAAACGTTGCTGGCTGGCCCGGAGGAAAACGTTGGATAGACAGTTCGAGTCTCATGCTGCGTATGCAGATCCCAGGTATCATTTTCCGGTCTGATGTCATTTTATCGAATCCAAAAGATGATGATGATCAGTTGATGGGCATGCGGGATCAGGCTTTCGCGAGGAATATCAAAACACTCAGAAATCCCAACATCCAGTTTTTCCGGGCTAAAATATTTTGGAATGAATATTTAAAATGTTTTGAAGGGACCACCGGCTCGGCCATTTTCGCGGCCGTTCGTGATCGACTTTTTCAAAAAGGATTACCCATGAATGAAAATGACATAGGCCGTTATATTGATGGATCCAGCCACGAATCAAGGATAGAATCATTGACTATCCGTCTTATGGGAACTCCGGAATATCAATTGTGTTAAAAAAATAAGTCATGCTGATCAGCCGAAGAAAATTCTTGCAATCCGGCACCCTGGCTACAGGGACATTTGTGTTACCAAAATTCCTGAAAGCTTTTGAATCACCAGTGTACCTCAGTGGCGGCAATAAAGTGCTCGTGGTACTTCAGTTGAGTGGAGGAAATGACGGCCTCAATACCGTAATCCCTGTAAACAATGATATTTATTACCGGGAAAGACCGCGTATCTCAATTGCAAAAGATAAAACCCTTAGTCTGCACTCGGAGGCCGGCCTTCATCCTTCTCTCACCCATTTAAAAACATTATTCGATGAAGGTAATCTTGCTATTTTGAATAATGTGGGTTATCCAAATCCCGACCGTTCACATTTTAGAAGTATGGATATATGGCAGACAGCGAGTAACAGCGATGAATACCTGAATTCAGGATGGCTGGGCCGATATCTCGATGCACAATGTACCGGATGTTCCAAACCCACACTGGTTCTGGAGATGGACGATATGATGAGCCCGGCTCTGAACGGAGAACAAATGAAGGGGTTCGCCTTCAGGGATCCCAAACGATTATATGAAACCAGCCAGGATCCATTTTACAAGGATATACTGCAGGCCGGATTGCGCCAACCGTCGGATGATCCCGGTTCTTATTTATATAAAGTAATGGCTGAGACGATTTCGGGAGCCGACTATATTTTCCAACAAAGCAAATTGCGCCCCAGCTTTACTATTTATCCGGATACTGAAATCGGTAAAAATCTGAAAACCATTGCATCTCTGATTTCGTCAGATATCAATACCCGTGTTTACTATGTTTCATTGGGCAGTTTTGATACACATGTCGGTCAGCAGTCTAAACAGGAACGATTATTTAAAGAACTTAATGAAGCGATCAAACCTTTTACAGATGACCTGAAATTGAATCACCGGTTTGAAGATGTTTTGGTAATGAGCTTTTCTGAATTTGGAAGAAGGGTAAGCGAAAATGGAAGTGGTGGAACGGATCATGGTACCGCAAATAATATGTTCCTGATTGGAGGGGGGTTGAAAGATAAAGGAATGCTGAACGGATTGCCCGATCTCTCTAATCTTACTGATGGAGATTTGAATCAGGAATTGGATTTCAAACGTGTTTATGCAACGGTACTGAATAAATGGCTGCAGGCAGACGATCATAAAATTCTTGGCAGGAAGTATGAATACCTGAATTTTGTCTAGCTTTCAGTATCGACTATGAACGACAGTAGTTCACTCCACAGTCCCATACTTCCATACTCTCACACTTGCATTAACGTATCAACACCACCGTTCCTTTTTCACTATGAGTGTTGCCCAGGTAATCCACACCCTTGATGAGCCATACATAAGTGCCTACCGGTTGGGGTTTGCCATTAAGTGTACCATCCCATCCCTGTCCGATACCTGGGTTGCTGTAAACCTTTTGTCCCAGCCTGTTAAAAACTTCAAAATAGTCAACTGAACTCATGCCCACCACGACAGGATGAAAATGATCATTGATCCCATTATTATCCGGGGTAAATGCATTGGGAACATAAATCGCTGGTCCCCTATAGGCTTTAATTTTTATCGTATCATAGGTGGGGCACCCGAATGAGGTGTAAGCTTCCAGCACGTATTGGATATTATCTGTAAGGATCGCCACCGGATCAGCAATCTCAGCATTGTTCAAGCCATTCGATGGCGTCCACAGATACAATTCCCCACCGCTGGCATGCAGTTGTAAAGGTTGTCCCATGGCCACGATGGTATCATTCCCCAGTTTAGCATTTGTCTGGTAAATAGTCAGCTGTGCCATTGCGGTGTCGGAAGAGCAGCCGGCAGCATTTAACGCATAAACACCTACGGTATACTGACCACCTGCCGGATAATAATGATACGGGTTTTGGGTGCTGTCTGTTTTCCCATCTCCTGTAAACCAATACCATTGATGAATTGGGATGGAAGGAGTCAGATTACCCGCAAGCAAAGCTACCGCCTCACCAAAACAGGCATCATGAACAGAAATACTGGTCGATGGTTTCAGCGTTACGTCCCGGACTTTTGAAACAGGTGCCGACACACAACCTTCCACGGTATGTGTAACCAGTTCAATATTTAGTGTTTCCTCCGGAAAGGTTTTTGTAATACTGGAATCGGCTGTTTGAACAATTTCGGCTCCATTGTTAAAATTCCAGTCCCACTGATTGATTGTTCCATATTGCACATAGGAGGCATCCGTGAGTGTTACCGGAGAATTTGCACATATGATCGCGGGAGAGGTCTTGAAATCTGCCTGCGGAATAGAACCGATGGTTATTTTACGAACAAGAGTATCTGATGTACATCCGTTATTTGCTTCAATATTTAATTTGACCGGATAATTTCCTGGCTGCGCATATGCATGCGGTGGAGGATCCTGCCCCTGATAATGGGTGCCATCTCCAAAATCCCACCACCAGTTTATTATGGTTCCAAATGAAGTGGAGTGGTCAATAAATTTGATATCGGCCGGTGCACAAAAATTCTGACCCGGTGCAGTGGTAAAGTCCGGGTTAAGGGAGGTACATACTTTCTGAATATTGCTTTGTCCGCCTGTGGCGGAGGTAAATCCCCAGTAAACCTTCGTATTACCGCCAAAAATTTCCCTGACCAAATCAATATTGACTTGTACACGGGGAACGTTATCAATTTCTGCCGACAGCAGATGGGCATTTGCGTCCCAGATTATCCGGAAAGTATGCCATTTGCAATCTTCAATATTGAAGTTATCTGCCAGTGCCGGAACCGGTGTCACCAGTGTGTTCGGGGTTCCATTTAACAAATCGCCGTTTTTATAAATTCCTATATGGTCAAAAAACGGATCGTTAAAATCGAAATTCTGCCAGGTATCTATGGGAATGCCTATAGATGGCGAAACATTTTGAAATCCAATGCCCTGCCCGGCAGATCCCAGATTTGTACCAATGGGTTGAAGCACGAAAGCGATTCCATCTGCTCCGTCTCTATCCTTACAGCCTAAATAAACATTAAAAATATAGTTGAAAGACTGGTTCAGATCGATCAGATTTTTATTCCAAATTGAACCTGCCTGGAACAACGCGTCCGGAGTGAGCTGGTAACAATTGCAGGTTTCCTGAATGGCACTGCCATTAAGAATATATGGTGTTTCCTGTTGCGCAGTAAGCGAAAAGGGAAGTGTACCAGTAAATACCAGCAGGAGCGACAGTTGAATCCTTATTCTCATAAGCAGAATCATTGACCAAAGGGCAGAAGAACTTTCTTCATAGGAAAATCAGGTTCTTATGCAGAAATGTGCCCGGGTCGATTCTAAGGCAAGAGTTGCCTTCGCTTCGCTGCGGTGATCCGTAGGATTAAGGAATTTTAAAGCCGTATTAAGATTTACCAGCTTTGTTTGGCAACACCTGCTTTGATAGCTGCCATGGCTTTTTCTTCGCCTAGTAAAGTGGTGAGTTTGTTTCCTTTCCCATCATGACCCTGCGCCATATAAGCGCCCTTGGCAGTTTTGCTGATCACCGCATCCATGATCGGAACATTTTTCTCTTTCGTCTTGACATTATATGCTGTAAGTACTACTGTGGACATGTATTTAATTTTAAAAGGTTCTGTACTGATAGGCCGGCTAGGCGATTAAAGGTATATAAATATTCTTAAACCCGTTTTCCACGACTTAAACATCAAGCCGGGCATATTTTGCATGGGATTCGATAAATTCCCTCCGCGGAGCCACCTCATCGCCCATTAGCATGCTAAAAATGCGGTCTGCTTCCGCTGCACTTTCGATAGTAACCTGTTTGAGGGTTCTTGTTTGGGGATTCATGGTGGTTTCCCAAAGCTGACTCGCATTCATTTCTCCCAACCCTTTATAACGCTGAACGCTAACACTATCTTCTTTACCCGCTCCCAGTCTTTCGATCTGAAGGCGCCGCTGATCCTCTGTCCAGGCATAAGCGTTTTCCTTTCCTTTTTTAACCTGGTAAAGGGGAGGTTGGGCAATATAAATATGACCCTGTTCCACCAGGGCTGCCATATATCGATATATAAAAGTGAGGATCAGGGTTGCGATATGACTGCCATCCACATCGGCATCCGTCATGATGATTACTTTATGGTACCGGAGTTTGACCAGGTTTAGGGCTTTGGGATCTTCAGATGTCCCCACAGTTACCCCCAGGGCGGTATACATATTCCTTATTTCTTCGTTTTCATATATCCGGTGTTCCATCGCTTTTTCAACATTGAGGATCTTGCCCCTAAGTGGCAATATCGCCTGAAAACCCCGGTCGCGGCCCTGCTTTGCCGTACCACCTGCGGAATCCCCTTCCACCAGGTAAAGCTCACAACGCTCCGGATTTCTTTCAGAACAATCGGCCAGCTTACCTGGTAAGCCACCGCCGCTGAGAACACTTTTGCGCTGAACTAATTCCCTGGCTTTGCGGGCCGCAGCACGGGCCTGGGCGGCCAGAATCACCTTTTGAATAATATTTTTAGCCTCCCGGGGATTTTCTTCCAGGTAAGCCTCTAATACCTTAGATACTGTGGTATCTACAATGCCGCTAACCTCATTGTTACCTAATTTGGTCTTTGTCTGACCTTCAAACTGGGGTTCCGGTACTTTCACGGAAATAATAGCACTCAGCCCTTCACGATAATCATCTCCTTCAATTTCTACTTTTGCTTTTTCAAAATGGTTCTGCTTGTCCCCATAACTTTTAAATACCCGTGTCAGCGCCCGGCGAAAACCCGCAACATGGGTGCCCCCTTCAATGGTATTAATATTATTTACATAAGAATAGATATGTTCACTGTAGCTGTCATTGTATGTAAGGGAAACTTCAACGGCCACATTCGTTGCGGCATCATGCAGATTCACATAAATTGGTTTGGGAATTAATGGGGTCCTCGCCGCATTACTATCCAACATTTCAAGGAATTCCGTGATTCCGCCCTGGCTATAAAATGTCTTTGAATAAAATTTACCGTCGTCATCCAGTTCCCGCAGGTCATTAATGACAATTCGCACTCCCTTGTTTAAAAAAGACAATTCCCGGAGCCGGCTTTCAAGAATATCCCGTTTATAAACGGATTCGATAAAAATGGAAGCGTCGGGAAGGAAATGCACCCTGGTGCCGGTTTTCTCGCTTATCCCGATTTCGCGGACCGGATATTGAGGAATCCCGATTTTATATGCCTGTTCGAATATTTTGCCTTCGCGTTGTACAGTTACATGCAGATCACTGCTGAGCGCGTTTACACAACTTACACCAACACCATGCAAACCACCGGAAACTTTATAAGTATTCTTATCGAATTTTCCTCCTGCATGGAGAATTGTCATTACCAGTTCGAGGGCACTTTTTTTCTCTTTGGTATTCATGCCAGTTGGAATCCCCCGGCCGTCGTCCTCGACGCTGACTGAATTATCAGGGTAGATCTCTACGATGATATTACTGCAATATCCGGCGAGAGCCTCATCGATGGAGTTATCCACTACCTCATACACGAGATGATGCAAACCTTTTACCCCCACATCTCCGATATACATCGCGGGCCTTTTTCTCACTGCTTCCAACCCCTCCAGAACCTGGATGCTATCTGCACCGTAACCATTGATTGCAGGAGCTGCAACCTGCTGTAGACTATCGTTCATATTTAATTGAAAAACCGATTATTAGACGTAAAATAACAGGGTTTGCAAATCTACTGAAAACAGGGGGAAGAACCGGGTTGAAAACCGTCTTTTTTAAACATTTTTTTTGGGTCAAATTACCCTGAAAAAAGAGTGGTCACCCGGGGTATATCAATGGCTAACCAACAATTTGTCAACGTATGGAATTTTGAGCCTAAATTTGCCGGCATAATGCATCAGCCCCCCGATATACTCACCCTGGCCTACAAGCAACCCTTTATGCAGGACCAGTTACTGCTATTGGATGAAAAGGAGCGGCAGATTCCGGGCTCGGTTCAGTATATATTCCGAAGGTATGAAAAGAACCCGCAGTGGAGCCTGGAAGACACCGGAATGATGGTATATCATTATCAGCGGGACAAACCACAGGAAAACTATTTCGAACTTCGTTTTTGTATTACCGGTAATGCTTATTGTAAACAGAAGGAAAAGGAATGCGACTCATGCAGACTGCATATTTCCAGACTTTGCAAGGACCGCACTGAAACGGTAGACGTAATGAATTTCAGATTTTCAGCAGTTCACCTTTCGCAATTTGTGAGACCCCAGCATCTATCCGGCAGTTTGTCCGACAATGTCCTACATTTCAAACACCCTTCCTCTTTTTCTAAAATACTATCACTTTGCAGCCGCACAAGAATGGTGTTGGATGGTATGCTGAATCATAATTACAGCGACAGCCTGGAAAATATTTTTATCAATGCCCAGACACAGATGTTATTGCTTTACAGTCTGGAATGCATGCTGGGTGAAAAAGACGTGGAAGAATTTCAGTGTAAATTCCTCGCCAACGGAGCCGACAGGGAAAAAATCACCCTGGCACGCGAAATCCTTCTGGAACATATTGGTGAACCCCTCACGATTCGCGAACTCAGCCGTAAGGTGGCGATCAACGAATGTTACCTTAAAAAAGGATTCAAGGAACTTTTCGGAACTACTATTTTCGATTTTTATCAGGGTCAGCGCATGGAACATGCCCGTTATCTTCTATACGAAAAAGGCCTGAGCGTTACCGACGTTTCTGTAATGCTGGGCTACTCTTCTATTTCCCACTTCTCCACTGCGTTCAAAAAACATACGGGGCTTAAACCCTGTGAACTTCTTTTTAAGGCATAGTCAGCTGTCAGCAACCGCGTCACTCCGCCCTAAGGTTTTTCACCGGATTCATCACAGCAGCTCTAATCGCCTGAGAGCTTACAGTAAACAGCGCAATCAGAATAGTCGCAAATCCTGCAATAGCAAACATCCACCAACTGATCGGAATCCTGTACGCAAATCCCTGTAACCATTTATTCATTGTCCACCAGGAAATGGGAGTTGCGATGATAAAAGCGATGAATACAAGTGTCAGAAAATCTTTTGACAATAATCGAACTATTCCGATGGTGCTTGCGCCCAATACTTTTCGGATACCGATTTCTTTATTTCGTTGTTCTGCACTGAAAGCTGCCAGCCCGAACAATCCGAGGCAGGAAATACAAACCGCTACTATCGTAAAAGCATCAATGATACTGGACATTGAAATATCAGATTCATATTGTTTTTGCACCTGCTCGTCTAAAAAATTATATTCGAATGGAATTCCCGGAACATCCTTTTTCCAGAGGGATTCTATTTTAGCGAGTAGCTCTTTATAATTTGATGTAGCGGTATGTACCGTCAGATTTGCCCAAAGTCCATCCTGTTTATGATTTATCCAAAGCATAAAGCTTTCTACATCTTTGTGTAATGTTCCGAAGTTAAAATCTTTCATCACCCC